>OIYG01000047.1_pt1 | contig 129573 bp, 109 predicted proteins | sample 1587861 | NCBI WGS metagenome assembly OIYG01 (sample SAMN03283272) | human gut metagenome | biome: human-associated habitat; material: feces | host: Homo sapiens | place: Peru | collected 2012 | reverse complement strand
TAAACCCAACCGCAATAATCATCTGCAAATTATAATGTTTAGTATCTCTTGTAACTTGACGGGTTCCTTCAGTTTGAACTATTCGGAAATTCCGAATAGTTCCCTCTTCTTTTAATTCATAATCATCATATATTTTTTTAATATGTTCATTGATTGTATTGACTTCAACATCATACAACGTTGCCATCATCTTTTGCGTTAACCAGATGTTTTCGTCTTCATAACGCATTTCAATGCTATCAGATTGATCACCAATACTAGCTACATATGTTAGGTATTCCGCAGTACTAGAGTGAATTGTTATTTCTTCTTTTTTCTTCATTAAACAAAATACCTCCCTAATATCAGCATCATATGAATTAATTATACTATTGAATAGGCTTTCTGTTAGCGTACTCTAGCAAACTTAAAGATAGATAAAGAGCCGAATTGTAGTTTATTGCGGGTTCTACATTAGAATAGCTATCGCTATTATCTACAAATCTTGTACCAATTGGCGAATCTTCAGTGAAGTATTTGCCAATCTCGCCATCACTTAACAATTGGTCAACTCCATTACACATTGCACCCTTAATCATATTTTGACCCTTGGCATATGCTAAACGAGAATGGATTGATTGGGGATACTTATAGCCATAACCCCAAATAAATGACATATCTAAGACATTTAAGCCAAGGATATAATCAATCATTTCACTTGCCTTTACCACATATCTTTCGTCTTTAAAGTATCTTGATGCCAATAATAACTTGTTAATAGCTTCGCATACATGTTGATTAGATCCCCAATAATAATTTTCATAAGGATAATTAAACATGCTGTCAGAAACACCTTTACAAAGTTCATTGCATTCTGCTTCTAATTCAGTCATAATCTCGTTGTAAAACTTGCTATTATACTCAAGGCTATCTAATAAAACAGCATAAGCATAAGTTCTACAATTAGCAACAAAATCACCCTTATCTACACCACTATTCAAAAGTTCTATGCATAGATCTTTATACCTTTCATCCTTAGTTAACTTATAGGCAACACTATACGCAAATAGTCTTTCATCAGTTTCGTCATTCACATAATATGTGCCGACATCAAATTCATCCGGATTCATCTCGTTAGACGCATTTGGATTATTAATTAAGTACTCGATTGCCTTGTTATGTGCGTTTAAGCATCTCTCAGCTAGTTCGCCATCACTATCTTTAAACACTTCATAAGCAAGTCCAGTAATACCTGCAAAAGATGCGGTTACTGAAGTCCATGGAGTTAATAAGTATGTTTTTTGATTATCTTTTTCAGGTGAAATAAAACCAGCAAATCTCTTGCTTACCACTTTATTGTAGACAGCCCCATAATCAGTTTGAAGTTTTAAAACATAATCTAATCCATACTTGATTTCATCAACAAGCTTTTCATTTTTGTTGTCGCCGTATAAATATGAAAACAACAAATCAGCAATTACTTTGTTTTCTACAATGCCATATTTACCATAATCACCAGCATCGTGCCAACCACCTGTTGTATCAACATAATCCTCTTTAGTATAACTAAATATCATACTAGGTGCTGTATGGCAGGCTGGATGGCCTAAAATTCCTTCGGTATCACATCCACATCTTTGAACATAAATTGCTTCTAAAGCACTATTTATTAACTCATTATAACTATTAGAGATATTAAATTCTTTTGAATAAAAACCAAATTCAGTCTTTATATAATATTCCCCTTCAGCAATTAAATCAGCAAAGTAGCCTTTATATAGCCATTGGTTTGTGTCCTTATCAAATATCTTCTCAGATGCATTCCCAACATATACTAAAGAATCATCTGAAGCACTATAAATACTATAATAATTTCCTGGATTATTATTAAAAACAACTTCCTTATTTAATTTATCCAAATATGTAATCTGATTAATTAAAGCACCATAGGTTTTACGATCAGATGAAATACTAAAGTCATTAATTTCAGTATCACCTTCAAAATTTAAACTAACAAGAACCTCATAATCAGTATCTAATATTTGATAGTCAATAGAAACCTCACCGTTTTCAAAATCAGTATCTAAATAAGTACCTCCACTAGATGCAATCTTAATGTGTCCTTTGTTAGAACTCATAAAGCTAACAATATAGTTACCATATTTCATCATAAAACGTTCACTATTTAAAGTAACGTTTCCACTATTAACAGTTATGACCTTTTTATTTAAATCGGATGTAAAAGTACCATCACCTTCTAAAGTCCAAGCTTCGTTATTCTTAAACATCTCCTTAAAAGGTTTATAAGTCTCAGCTGCAAGATTATCATAATTATTGGTTTTAATAATCTCTACTGGTTCTTCGATTTCATCATCGTTATTATCTTCTTTTTCATTTACACTACAAGAGCATAATAGAACAATCATTAAAAGTAAAAATATCTTCTTCATTTACTTCGTCTCCTTTTTAGAAAACTCGTTGATTTTTCAACGAGTTTATTAAATATTTAGTTTTTATTCAGTAGGTGGTTCTGGACTAGGTTCCGGATTAGGCTCAGGATTTGGGGTAGGTGCTGGTTCAATATAGCTATAATAATAAACAGTTATAATTGACCCCTTATCCACCATCGTACCAACAGAAACATTGGTACTAGCTACCTTACCATTGTTTTCAGCTGTAGCACCACCATCATTTCCGATTGAATTAGCACTATAACCTAATCCAACAGCACTTAAAGCGTTTTGATAATCAGCTAAACTCATGCCATTATAGTCAGGAACTGCAACTTGAGGCGTTTTAGCTTTGTAATAAGTTACAGTAATAACTGTTCCAGCAGAAACAACCGTATCTGGTGCTGGATTTGTGTTTGCGACAAGTCCGTTATTCTCAGCCACATCAGTTGTTGTTTCAACCAAGTTGTATTTTAAGCCAAAACTATCTAGTAATGCTTTGTAATCACTAATTGACTTACCAGCGTATGCAGGAACCTTTATTTGTTTAGTCCATTTATAGATTTCTAATGTAGCATCCTTCTTAATCTTGTCACCATTCTTATAGTTAGTAGTGATTTCACCTTCCTTGTATGCGTTATTAGCATCATACTTAGATGTAACACTATAGTTGATACCCTTAGACTTAGCAAACGCAATGCAGCTTGCCTCATCGTTACAGTTCTCAACAGTATATTCTGGTACATAATTTGGATCTCCACTACCCATTACTGTAATTGAACCCGTTGGATATTCTTCTACTAGAGCACCTTGACGTGGATATTGATCAATAATTTGTCCATCTAAACTTTCCTTATAGTCAGGACTATCTGGTTCGATATATTTAATATTTAAAGTAATACCAACTGCTTGTGCTAGACTCATCGCTGTAGCTAAATCCTTTCCTACAAACAATGGATAACAATCAGGCATCTTTTCATGAACTTGTTCTTCATTAAAGTATTCAGAATAATATTGAGGTCTTTCATATGGATACTCAACAAAGAATTTCATATAACTATCTTGTTTAATACCACCAACAGTATAATTATTCATTACATCATTGATACGATCTTTGCATTCCTGAATAGATCCATTATATAAACGATAAATCCATTGAGGAAGTCTCATAATGTAGCTGTAATACCAAGATGAATAACCTGTAACACGCATATTTTGCATCTCAATCATATTAAATGTTGGAATACCAATTGTGTTCTTATGATTGATGATATAACTGAAGATACCAGTTAATTGGTTCAAACTTAAATTAGTTGTAAAGTTCTTACCAGCAGCTTCCATAACCTTTAAAGCCTTATTAACATCATTCATGCCTAATAATTTTTCAGCAATACGAGCAATTACTTCTTGTTGGTGCTTCTGACGATCGAAATCACCATTAGGCATAGCGTGTCTTTCTCTTGCGAAAGCCAAAGCCATTTCACCATCACAAGGCACATTTTCACCAGCTGGAACTAGAACTGTAAATTCGCCTCTAATACCAGAAGCTGTTTGACCTACGAATTCAACCGGATTATTAACTACGATACCGCCTAGTGCATCAACTATTTCAACCACACCTAAGAAGTTAACTTCCATGTAGTAATCAATATCAATATCAAGCAATTCACCTACTGTATCCATTAAACATTGTCTACTATAAGCTCTTGCTGCATTAATCTTTTGTCTTTCACTATTAGGTGCACAAGCTAGCTTTGTATATGTATCTCTTGCGATAGATGTTAAAGATACGGTGAATGTTTGTGGATTAACAGTTGCCACAATAATAGAGTCAGCAAGACCAACGGTCATTGCTTCATCTTCTGGTGCAAAACCAATTAACAAGATATTAAATGGTTCAGTATATAAATCTTTATTAGCATTCTTGTTTTCACCAGTCTTTACTTTATCTTCAAACTTGTGGAAATCATAAACATGATCTAGATATTGAGCATAGTCAACTTCCTCATCAGCCAACCATCTTTGTCTGTATGAAGAAGGGAAAACCGCAACATCAATTTCATCAGTACCATTGCCAAGTAAGTTACCTAACAATTCTTCACTACTACTATATGTAGTAACAGTTGCTTTGATGCCTTCATCTTCCATTAACTTTTGAGCAGCAGTAGCCACACCGATACCATCATCAAAAACAACACCAACTTTTAAATTAGATGCAGACTTTAATGAATCTAAATCTTTATATTTAACTGTTCCATTCTCACTGTAATATACAAAAGAACCGCTAATTGTTTCATATTGATCTGTACCTGTATTTTCAATCGCATTATCAACCGCCTTATTAACTTTAGAAACATAATAACTGCCTCCAAAGCCAACAACCATCATTAATACTGATAGCACAATAATTACTATTCTAGATGCTACATCTTTAAAGTTAATGCCATATACAAGAAGAATATCAATAATAATTAATACACAAACAATAACAATCAAAGCACAAATAATTATCTTTAATTCAAGATTGAAATAACCTCTTGCAAGAACAACAAATAGAATAACCGCAATATGAGCTAATATTGTAGTTACTAAAGATCCAATACTTAAAGCTGATAGCTTATTCTTCATTCTTCTAGCCATTAGTAGTCACCATACGCTTGAGCAATCTCAAAACGCCCATCTCTTTCAATAATTAGAAAATACTCTTTAGTAATAAAAGGAGTATATTCGCCATTTGTTACTTTAGTTACGTCTTTGAAAGTATCTATGTTCTTGTATTCCCATTCACATGTAACTAAATAAGAATCATAGCTCTTGCCATCAAATTCATACTTACCATTACTATCAACAGTTGAAGTAATATTTTCAACCTCCAATAAGTTCTTAGCACCAAATTGATTAATATAGTAAGAAACATACTTATAGAAAGTATTACGAGCTTGAGTATAAATAGCAGTCTTTTGAGGTGAATAAACATAATACATACCGCCAACATCATATGTTCCATCTTTGTTTGACCATGTATAGAAATCTGCAATATAGTTTTCAGCAACTAATCTAGCAATTTCTTGTTTATCCGTTCCATCATCAACAGCTTTAGTTAATTCTCTGAAAAGCTCTGTTTGATACTTAGTCGCATTACTTCTTAAATGATAATCCATAGAATCAATTGAATCTTTATAAGATTCTTTTGAAGTTCCTTGGGCATTGCCACTTATAGAATTAATAGACTTAAATGCTATAAAGCCACATATGCTAGCAATTATAACAAAGGGCAAAATCGCAAGAATTAAATTTCTCTTTCTTGTCTTAGGGTTCTTAAATAAATTTTTCATACCTCGATATTTTATCACCATCTTATAAATAATAACAACCTGTATTATCTGTATCAGTATTTGTAGTTGTAATTAAAGTCATAGTCACTATCCCACAATAATCCCCAAGAATACACAAACTTTTTAATCGAAGCCCTTGTCATATTCTTGTTGTAAACTATGATATCTATATCTCTATCATCATCAATTAATTCATCATTGACATAAATTCCGCTATCATTAATCATTATTTGATTACCATCGAAATCATAACTAATTCCCTCATATCCAGAATCCAAGACTTTATCTCCATACATAATCGCATAATAATCTCTACCTTCTTTTAAATCAACAAGATTCATATCTTCAAAGGTACTTATCAGTCTAGGATTCAGTTCACTGCCATTGTATCTAAGAAGCTTTAGATATGGATAATTAACAATTCTATATAGATACCTACTAGGATTATGTTCACCAAACAACAACAAATAATCCATATAATCTATGCTTTCTATATAAAGTTCATTCAATAGTTCACTGTCTTTATGATTAAATTCATAATCGTTTTCTTTTAAAAAATTCGCAATATAGTTAGTGATAATACTTGCACCAGAAGTTCTAGAATGTGCTCCATCATTGTGAACAGGGATACGATAGTCCAATTTTTCACTTAAATCTACAAAATCTATATAATCTATGTTTTTTTCTTCGCAATAGTTCCACACCTTATAACGATACTTTTGATTTAATTCATCAATAGAATCCATAGGCACAAAATACATTAGCAATTTAATTCCATTTTCTTTGCATAAATTTACAATATTATTCAAAGATTCTAAATCTAATTCATCCAATTCAACATCATAACTTTTATCATCATTTAAGAAAGGGAACCACCAGTTATAAAATGGATAAGTTGTTTCCAAAGGCACATAACCAAAAGCTAAATCAATATTAGTTGGATCATTTTCAAATAAGAAATCAAAAGACTCTTTAGTTCTCCAATCATTATGATAATTTATAAAATCATTACGATAGGTTTTTGCCTTTTCCTCTGGAAGATAATTAATAGTATTAATCTTTTCCATTCCTCTCATTTGATACTCGGCAGTAACATAACAACTATCAGCCTCACACCAACTTCTTAAAGGAGTAGCAGTATAAGTTTCTAACACCACTAGTTTTGGATTTTGTGTCTTTAATGCTTCCCTCAACATTTGATATGAAACTTCAAGCGGCTGACACGCGCTGCCAAGAACATAAGAATACAAACCTGTATCTTCATAAAAGAAATTAGGAGAAAAAGAATATTGTGCATGACTTGATCCAAGCACAATAACATCCATACTATTTTCTGGTAAATTATGGAAAGAATAATTATAGTTAGCTTCTGGGTTCTTAAACTTACTGCTAAAAAAGTTATAACCAAAATAGAAGCTACCACAAACAACGCATAAACCCATGGTAATCTTTAATAAGCTCCAAATTGTTTTTAATACTTTATTCATAACTAAAACCACCTATAAATAAAATCATTCGCATCAAAGCTGCCACCATACATTCCAAATACCAGGAACAACAAAATCATAGCTGCATATAATACAAATCTAATAATAAAGATATGTTTACCAAAGAAATCTCCTAAATCAAAGAAATAACGTAGGATATCTGTAATCACTACAGTAGATAAGACAATACATAACCAAATTACTTCATTATGAGTTAAACCAATTGTTTCAAAGTTCAAAGGTGATTTCACAAAAATTCTTTGAATAGTAGCTATTGCCTCACTAAAATCATATTTAAAGAAAATCCATAAAATAGTCACAACGGTAAAATTAATTACTATTAATAATAAAGACACAAAGAAATTTGGTTTCTTATTCTTAAACAACTTCGCAATTAAATCTTCAATAATTCTGATTACACCATGACCCATACCCCAAATTAAGAAGTTTAACGTAATACCATGCCACAAAGAAGATACGAAGAAAACAATTAATACATTTAAATATTTTCTTAAATCACCTTTTCTACCACCACCTAATGGGAAATATATATAGTCTCTTAACCAAGATGATAAAGAAATATGCCATCTATTCCAGAAGTCTTTAATACTAGTAGCTAAATATGGCACATGGAAGTTTCTTTCCAACTTAAAACCCAGCATTCTAGCTGTACCAATTGCGATATTAGAAATAGAATCAAAATCTAAATATATTTGAAACGAATATAAAACAACTCCAAATAATGTATTTAAACCGCTTAGCTCAACATTTAAACTTTTAGTTACAACACTTCCTATAAAATCACAGAACACTAATTTCTCAAAAATACCACAAGCTAATAAAAAGAAACCACTTGCGATATCCTGATAATCAAATTCATGTTTACTTCTAATTTCCTTTAAGAAATATTCAGCTCTATTAATCGGACCCGCAGTAATACACGGGAAAAACATTACATAATCCAAGTAATAAAAAATATTCTTTTCAGCCTTAATCTTCCCGTAATAAATATCACATAAATAAGAAATAATCTTAAATGAATAGAAAGATAAGCCTAATGGAATTATTATACTATTATCATTAAGATTGATTATTTTATACCCCAATAGTGCAAAGCCATATATTAATGAAGAAATAATGATTATATATTTATTCTTATGTTTATCATTTACTAAACCAAGTAAATATCCAACAATAGAAAAACCTAATAACCATAATAAATTATTTAACCCAAAAGAATAAACAAAAATAAAATTAGCAATTAATAATACTAATGGTCTCAATATCGATTTAAAAGGTCTAGCTAAACAAAACACTAAAAAACAAAATGCTACAAAATATACACTTGTAGCACTTAATACTGGGAAAGAACTAATCGGTTCGTAATAATAGTTCCCAATAAACATTATTTAATTTCCTTCACTATATATTGAGGTCTCTTCTTAGATTCCATATAAGTCTTACCCAAATATTCGCCCATGATACCAATCACTAATAATTGAATTCCACCAAGCAAACAAATAATCGCAATCATGCTAGGATAACCGGCAACCGGATCACCAATAGTTAAAGCCTTAATTACTATATAAAGCATATAAATAAATCCAAAGAAAGATACAAACAAACCAGAATATGTAGCTAAACGAAGTGGTGCGGTTGTAAAACCAACAATGCCATCAATCGCATAACTAAATAGTTTAAAGAAACTCCACTTGGTCTCACCAGCCACTCTTTCAACATTTTCAAATTCGATATATTTGGTCTTAAAACCAACCCAAGAGAAAATACCCTTAGAAAAACGGTTGTATTCAGGAAGGGAGATAATCGCATCAACCATTTTACGATTCATCAAACGATAGTCTCTTGCCCCGTCAACAATCTCTACATCAATCATCTTATTTATTAACTTATAAAATTGACGTGCAAAAAAAGATCTAATAGGTGGCTCACCTTTTCTGGTAACTCTATAAGTAGCAGCACTATCATATTCACCGCTCTTTACATAGTTATACATTTCAGACAACAAAGCTGGTGGATCTTGTAAATCAGCATCCATGATTACTACATAATCACCCTTAGCCTCTTTCATACCAGCTAACATACCAGCTTCCTTACCAAAGTTACGTGAAAAACTAATAACTTTTATATTTGGATCTTTTTCCTTTAACTTCAAAGAAACTTCAACCGTCTTGTCAGTTGAGCCATCATCAACAATTATTAATTCATATTCAACATTCATCTTATCCAAATTTTCTTTTAACACTGGATAAAACAAAGGAATTGCTTCTTCTTCATTTTTACATGGAACAATAATACTTAACATATGAATCTCCTATTTCTTGAAATAATCAATTTTTAATATTTCTTTACAGATTTCTCTCTTTTCATTGAAATTATTAACAATTTCTCTAGCACTATCTTCGCTATAACCATTATAAGTTGTTATTGTGTTATTTGAAGAATTGAAGTAGAAATCACTATTCCAATAATTGCCATTTGCATCAAAACTAAAACCACTATAATCATCATCTAATATATCGTGACCAAATGCATATTCATTATCATAATCAATATCCCACAAATTCATCAAAGTAGGTAAGATATCTAAGGCTGTACAATATTTATTAACAATCTGATGCTCCATATTGTTCGCATAGATAAATAATGGAGTATATGTAATAGAAGGATTATCATCACTATTTACACCAAACACTTCATCAAAGTTAGTACCTTTAGATAAATCTAAACCTTTAGCTACATGGTCACCGTAAATCACAACAACCACATCATTGATTCTTCCAGTCCATTCCATAACATTTAAGAATTGTTCAACAGCTCTATCAAAATCGATGCTCTTGGCTAAATAATAAACATATTCATCATTTAAATTTGGATATAATTCCCTAACTTTTTTAACATCGTCTGGACTAACACCAACACCATCAACTTCATATGGCTGATGACCAGAATAAGAAATCCACATAGACATAAACTTTTCTTTTTCGGTATCAATCCAACCAATTTGTTCACTTACAGAAGCATCATTAGCCTCAGACTCAATACCCAAACCATAGCTATCAAAGAACTCATAACCATAATTATTAAATGTAGTAAATCTGTTATAGTACTCACCAAAATTATTATGGAAGGCATTAGTACTATAACCATTATTCTTAAACAAATTACCAAGTGTTAAAGGATATGTGTTATTTACATATTGGTAACAAACTGAATATCCTTCAGCTTCTGGAATAAAAGAAGTATTAACCATAAACTCACTATCACTGGTAGAACCAATTAATAAAGGCGTATCAAAATTGGTAATTTGAATACTATTACTTATCATTCTATATAAAGTAGGTGTTAACTCTTCATTAATACCAAAATTATTCAATGATTCAGCCTGGATAACCAACAATGATTTATCCTTGAACATACCAGTATAATCATTAGTTTTCTTTATTGAACCTTTGTTTTCAAAATAACTATCAATTTTATCGGTATATAATTCATTGTCTTTTTGTCCTTTTACTAAAGCTTGTAAATCTCTAAATTCAAAAGTTAATAAACCCAAATTATCTACGAAAGCTTTAGGATTGCTTACTGTATCATAAACATAAAAATCGGTATGATAAATTTGAAAATTATCATCCGTATTTGTAGCATATACTTGCTTAACCATACTATTAATAGAAACAAAAGATAATAAGAAACAAAGTAATGAACCCAAGCGAACATACCACTTATATTTCGTCTTAATTTTAAAACAATATCTAATAACTAAAAAACCAGCGACAATAACTAATAAAACTGCAAACGGAATGATATCCTTCATATCAAATAATTCGTTTATAGCCGCTCCTTGTCCCGCTACTTCAGAAGATAATTCTTTGGCTGTAGAAAAACGAAAATATGATCCAAAACCCTTATAATATGTCTTTTGAGCAACTAAATATAAAGTATAAATAGCACACAACACTAAAGATACATATTTGTTGGCATGACCACCAACAAGGATACATATTCCGATTATTGCCAAGGCAAAGCCAAAGAATACTTTCAAATCATAAGAAACGTTTGTTGAGTATATACTTTTAATCACTAGCATGTACGCAAAAATAGACAAATAAAATAATACTTCAAATAAAATGTTAATAATGTTCTTTTTTCTCATAACTTTAATTATAAACTATTGTTTACTAGATATAATTAATACATGCGAAATATACTACGTTTATTATTAGTCTCAATCTATCCAATAATTATTGTTGGTTCTTTCTTTTATATTTATAAGAAATACAACAATACAATAAAAAATAAATATAAAGCTATTATTTTAAATTCAATAATACCAACTTTATTAATAGCTTTAGGTTTGTTCATCTTCTTCCATGTCGAAGACACTATATACGCTTACGATTATGCTGGACACTGGATTAGAGCCTTAACATTAAAGAAGTTCTTTTATGAAAATCCGTCTATAATTTTAGAAACTGTTTATAATTCAATGAACACTTCTGATTATTCTTATTTACCAGCCTTATTTGGATTGCCACTTATTCTAATCAAAGAATCATATTTATTTTTTTCTATAAGCAATCTTTTATTATTCTTATTACCAACATTCTTGTTGTTAAACATTTTATATTTTCACTATATAAATAAAAATAATTACTTACCTTCATTAATAATCCTAGCTTTCTATCCACTATACCTAACCCTTTTCTATGGGAAAGTAGATTGCTCAGGATTATTCTTCATAATACTAGCTTATAGCCTTGTTATCTTACCTGATTTTGAAGATATCAAAACAAGTGATAACATCCTTGTAAACTTTTGTCTATTCCTAGCGATTTTCTTAAGAAGATGGTATTTATATTCAGCGGTATGTCTATATTTATCATATTTTATTAAATGGTTATTCTATAAAAATAAGAGAGCATATGATCTATTAAAGCTTATATCATCAGGCATTATATTATTAGTAATAGTACTATTATTCTTTAATGGCTTTTTAACTAGAGTATTAACTAACAATTTTGACGAAGCCTATGCTTTCTATAATCATCCTCATAAAATAAGCAGTTTTATTAATTACATTTCACCTATAATAATGCTTATTTCACTTGTTGGTTTATTAAACACAAAGAAAGAGTTATTAATCATAAATATAATTTCGATAGTAATACCATGTTTAATGATTTGGAAAATTCAATCTTTTGAATTCCACCATTATTATGTTTTCTTATTTAATCTTTTAATTTTATTTACCAATGGAATTTTATATTTAACAAACGTAAACAACAGAGTTTCTTCTGTTATTATTGGTTTATTATTGATTCAATCAATCGGAATTTTCTTCCCATATAGTATTCCATTGTTTACCAACATTAAGAAACAGCCTGAAATATTAGGTGACAAAAACGAATTAATTGATTTATCAGAATACATCAAATCAATCGAACCAGATGAAAATACAACAGCCTTTTTAGCTACTGGCACTTACGGAATCATTACCGATGATTTACTAAGAAACTCCTTATTACCTGACCTTGATGGACCAAATATTGATTCAGCTGTATTTGATATTAGAGATGGCTTCCCAAGAGATTATCAATTCATAAAGTACATTATCGTTTCTGATCCAATTGTTTATACCGATCAAAAATATCAACATATGTTTGATATTATTTCTGATGCGATTGTAAACAATGAAGAAATTTCAAGTATCTATAACCCAATTTATTCTACAAAGTTATATGATACATACACAATTACTATATATGAAAAAGTTGGAGAATACACTCCAACTATGAAAGAATATTTTTACAATCAAATGCTAAAGTATTATCCAGATAAAGCAGACTACTTCTCTTATATCTTAGACTAATCTTTACACATTTCTAAAGCCTTTAAGACAATTGCATCCATATTGTAATACTTATACTCAGCTAGTCTTCCGATTAAATGTAACTTAGGATACTTACTAGCTTCTTTTACATATGTCTCATATAAAGCTTGGTTCTCGTCCTTAATAATCGGATAATAAGGAACATTACCAACCTCCCCATTTCTTTTATATGGGAAAGGATATTCAGTATGAATATAAGTTACACCCTTTGGCTCTACCTCCATAAAATGCTTATACTCAGTAATTCTAGTAAACTTAACATCATTCTCAGGATAATTCTCAGTAGCTGCATCCTGGAATGTCTTATTCAATCTTTCTAGAATTAAATCTAGAGAACGATATGGCAATTCGCCATGTTTATATTCAAACAATTCATCGATTGCACCAGTATAGTAAACGTCTCCTTCAAAAACTTCACCATTATAATAAACAGTTCCATCTTCCAACTTTAAGATATCAGTAACATTAGTACTTAATAATACTTCAATATGTTCATTATCCAACATCTTAGTAATTAACTTAGTATAACCTTCTTTTGGCATATATTGATAAGTATCATTGAAATATCTATCATCATAAGAAGTATTAACTGGGACTCTAGCACTAACTGCGCTATCTAATTCTTCAACCTTCATATCCCATTGTTTCATAGTGTAATACTTGAAAACATGTTCATAAATATAATTAGCTAAATAACGAATATCTCTATTCTCATTCATTAATAAGTCCATGATAGGAACTTTCTTACCCTCACCATAGTCCTTCTTTAATAATTCAATTAACTTTTCTGCCTTCTCAGGTAAACACTCTTCAATTGACTTAAAGTTAAAAGGAATAGGCACTAACTTATTATCAACATGACCTAATACCTTGTGTTCATATTTATACCATTCAGTAAAATTGCTTAAGTAATCAAATACTTCCTTAGAATTAGTATGGAAAATATGCGGACCATATTTATGGATCAAGATGTCTTCTTCCATATAATCATAGGCATTACCACCAATATGATCTCTCTTATCAATTATCAAAACATTCTTGTCCTTATTAGCCAACACATTCGCAACAGTAGCACCAGCAAAACCAGCTCCAATAATAATTACATCCTTCATACTATTCCCCCATCAATTTTTCATACTCAGCTCTAGTAATCTTTAAAATACTATAATGATGTACTCCGTTTAAATCTTTAATGTTTTTCATATCTATTTTACTATTAGAATCAAATAATCCATAATAAGGTTTAGCAACCTCAAACGCATCCGCAAAAAGATAATTATTATTATCAAGACCTTTTAATCCATACGGTCCTTCCAAATTATAGCCCGAAGTTATTTCGTCATCATATAATTGCCAGTTGCTACCACAAGATAAACTATCAGAAACCGCATAATAAAGGGCCCCATATCTTTCTACATCTTCACCCTTATAAAATAAATAATACTTCCCATCAAACATTGTGATATTTGCATCTATAATCGTAAATCCAACGTCAAAGAAAATAAAGGGATAAGAAAAACGTTCAAAATCCTTAGTAGCAACTGCATATATAGGACTATTTTTAGTTTCGGTATCTGAGTACAAAATCAGATATTGATCATTATCATAATCATATATTATTTCAGGGGCCCAGGAATAATTGGCAAATAAATGTAAATCCTTATCGCTATAATTTATATTTTTTAGTTCTAGTTTGAATTCATTAATCGATTTACTATTTGCTAAATATATCTCGGGATGCATATAGCCTTGAGTGCCTAGCAATAGGTAATTACCAGTTTTATCTCTAGATAGATATTGATCCCTAACTCTTTTTGAGCCGCTTGAAACGTTGACACTAATGCTATCTATATAAGACCATTTTTTCAAATCCTCACTTAATGCAAAAAAAGTTTTTTCATTACCTTCTATACATTCAGGGAATATAGCTTGACCAGTAAACCCAGCCAACAAGTAAGCAAAATATTCATCCAACAAAACAACATCCTTCTCAAATGATGTATCATCGATACTAGTTCTTACTGTAATTTTTTCTTTTTCATTAGCCAATTCATTCTTTATAAAGTGATTATTCACAAAAGATGCGTTACCACTGATAACCTCATACTCAACATCCATTCCATTGACATTGGTGTTAAAAAAATCGCTTTCAGAAATTACATAGTTCAAAGAATTATAAACAACGCTTTTAGTATCAAGTAATAATTTTTCCTTGTTGTTTCCTCTTATGTTAAATCGGTATTCCTTATCTACGCCTTGATAAGTAGCTGTTAATATCAATTCTTTATCTTTGTTGGTATCGTTATCGTAGAAAGTTAAATAATAGCCATCTAACTCTGCAACATCATCATTACCAATTCTATAAGTTAATCCATTTACTTCTGGTAATTTAATCTTTCCTTTTGCGTTATTCAAAAAAGCATCGTCAAAAGTTAAATTGTACTTAAAACTATCGTCATCAATATTCACAAGTTCTTCCGTATTGATGTAGTCACACAATTTTAAATCAGTTATCTTGGCAGACAACTTATCAGAACCAAGAATAAATGATAAATCTTTACCACTAAACGATCTGCTGAAAGCCTGTTCACCTATTTTTTCACCATTTAAATATAATGAAAAATATTTCTTATTAAGTTCAATTACAACATGATTTTTAGTATTAAGTTTCAAATAATAATCATTATTCAAACACAACATCCCGTTTTTGTTTATAAGAACTAATCCAGTTAATTGTCCTTCATCATCCTCTGTTGTATTCAACAAAGAAACTTCATCATTTTTATTTCTAATAGTTAAAATATTTGTACCAACATAAGCACTCTTAGTTTCAATCCAAAAAGAAATCGTAAATCTCTTACCTAAATCATATTTCTCATCCAATTCTATAGTCTTATAATCAACATCAAAATTGCCCAAATCATATACATGATTTGATTTACATGAAGTTAATGTTAATACCATAAAAGATATTAATAATAAATTAATTATTCTTTTCAAATATTTCATAATATCTATTTAAAATACTCTCATTATCATAATGATAATTCTCTAGATTCTTCTTTAATTTTAACAAATTAGTCTTATCTTTTTTTATCTCATCTAACTTATTAAATAAACCTTCTTCACTATTTTCTACAATCCAACCATTAGAATCATCAATTTGTTCGCTAACACCAGCTACCAAAGTAGTTAAAACTGGTGTATCACTCAATAAAGATTCAACAGTCATGGTAGGATAACCCTCATATAAGCTAGACATCACAAACAAGTCACACTTTCTTACATAAGGATAAGGATTAGACTTTAAACCTAACCAAGAAATATCATTGAAACAATTTAATTCTTTAGCTAAATTATACAAATCATCCTTCAAACCACCATCACCAATAATAATAAGATTATAATAATTCTTTAACTTACTATAAGCTCTAATTAGTCTATCTACAGCCTTTTGTGGATGAAAACGAGCAACCGTAATAATATTAATCTTCTTATCATCCAGTTTTAAATCACAAGGTTCTAAAGACATGTTTCTAATTCTATCTTCGTCAACAAGATTATGAACAACGCAAATTCTATCTACTCCAAACAATTCTTGATAAGACTCTTTAACTTGATTAGAACATGCAATATTCATATCAATATGCGTTAACGCATCTTTCACCAAAGCCATATGATGACTAGAATAATTAGACTCTTTATAATCTACTTGAACCCAGTTCACCTTTAAATCAGAATCTCCATAACCAGTAAAGATAGTACAGAATCCCTCCTTAGCAGAAAACTCAATATCATAATGTTTATTTAAAATCTTTTTTCTTTCACTTACAATCTTATTCTTAATAAGACCTGTCTTCATATATAACAACAATCTTAACTTATAGAATAATTCCACGCCCTTACATTCGCTTATTGGTCTATCAATACAAGAAAAGAACTTAGAACCTTCGATAACATTAATACCAATAGGTATTTCACTCAATAATTCTCCTCTTTTATGAAGCACCAAAAGATCAACATCATATTGATCTCTATCAATCATTTTTAGGAAAGTGTTAAGAATACGCGCAACACCACCCATTGTCATTTCATCATTCACAAACAAGATTTTCTTTTTCATTTGTTATATGCTCTTTCTACCAAACCAAATAATTTCAAATGAAGTAAGAAGAAGATTAATCTTTGTTTAAAATTAAAATCCTTTTCCTTCTTAACATCACTATACCAGTTAGGATATTGTTCCTCCAAATGTTCAATATTCTTCTTATAATAATCAATTCTAGTTGCCTTATCATTAATCTCTTTAATACGCAAAGTAGTCATTACTAAGCAGTTCTCAAAGTATAAACCTCTTACCTCGTAAGCACCTAATTGTAACTTATCTTTAACCATAGAAATAGCTCTATAGATATCAAAGATTCTAATATCAGCCTTATGAGTAATTGAACCTTCTCTTTGAACATAATAATATAAAGGCTTATAAACATGAGCCATATTATTTGCCTGGGCAATCCAAGTTGGAATTACAGCCAAATCCTCATACCACATACCTTTAAAGAATCTCTTGTCTTTCATAAAAGAAGCCTTATATAATTTGTTATTGGCACTATTATTTGAGAAGATTATTTCTTTATTGTCTCTATAATTAGAAATACCCTTATAATTAGATCCCCAAGAATATTCTAGAGAACCATTGTCATAAACATAATACATGTCAAAACATACGATATCACTATCATACTCTTTACCCATCATATATGTTAGTTCTAACAATTCTTCATGAATATAGTCATCACTATCAATAAAACATAGATATTCACCACTAGCTTTTTCAATGCCAAAGTTTCTAGCATCACTAAGACCACCATTTTCCTTATCAAAAAATCTAAAACGAGGATCGTTGCCTACAACCTTTTTAGCTACTTCAATCGAATTATCCTTAGTACCATCATTAATTACCAAACATTCAAAATCAGTAAAAGTTTGATTCTGAATTGATAAAAGACACTTCTCAATATATTTCTCAACATTATATACAGGAACTATTACACTTACCTTCATCTTATTTAGCCCCCATTAAATCTTTCAACATTGTTTTTTCAAATAAACCACTTAATAAGAAAGCACATTTTAATTTAGATAAAGTACCATCTTTTGGATAATTATTCATAACATCTTTCTTATGTTTGATTAAAGTCTTATATATATTCCAATATTCATTAAAATACTTCAGCTTAGCACTATCAGCGCCATGTTCAACAAGTTGACTCAGAGCATATCTAAATTGAATATATGTTCTTGCATATAACATCTTATTATTGCCATCATGAGCATAATTAAATAGTTCACTCATAATTACATAGTGATCATAGAAAGTCTTGTCTTTGAAAGTAGACATACTATTGCCTGGTCTATCAATTAGATAATAAGATAAGGCATCTTTAATGTAGATTGCACTTCTTGCATTCTCCAACGCATAAGTATATAAAAGTAAATCAGTAAAACTCACCTTATGAGGTAACTTAATCCCTTTACAAATACTTGTCTTATATAACTTAGCATGAGGACTTGGATCTAGATAATAGAAACTAGTTAAATCATCATATACTTTATCAAATTCAGTATTGATATTAACTGAATGAATTACCGAATCGGTATAAATCTTTTCTTCATTATCGTTATAAACAAGATATTTACAACCAACAACCATATCAACATCATTATGTATTAAAGTATTAACCAAAACTTCTACCGCATCATCACTTAACCAATCATCAGGATCACATACCATGAAATATTCTGATTCAATACGAGCTATAGCTGTTTCTAGAACACTACCATAACCACCATTTTCTTTTTCAATAAACTTAACTCTTTTATCTTTTTCAGCATACTTCAAAACAATTTCCTTACTATTATCTGGTGAACCATCAGAAACAGCTAAAATTTCTATATCAGAAAAAGTTTGTCTTATAAGAGAGTCAAGACACTTGCTCACATATTTTTCTACATTGTAGATAGGGACAATAATACTTACTTTACTCATTTTGTTAGATACCTGTGCCAAAAAGACATTGTGACTTTATTATTAGTTTTTAAGAAGATTACATTCTTCTTACCTAAAGTCTTTATATATTTATTATGCATATAGTTTGGGAAATATTCTTTCACAAAACCAAATGCTTTTTCCATCAGTTCCTTATAATGTTCCGTTCTCAAGAACCTAAAGGCACCGTAAACTAAGAAATGTTCTATAAACAGATATTCTAGTTCATCATAGAACTCTTCATACTTATTTCTTTCTTTAAAATCTTTGATTACACCCTCAAATATTGTGAAGATGTCATACATCTTATCATTATATGAAGAACCTAATATCGAAGTACTTCTTTGTAGATAGTGATAAGCAATACTACTATAATAACCAACACTCTTAATACTAGAAAAGAACTTAAGAGTAACTGGTATATCCTCATACCATAGCCCTACTGGATACTTGCATTCAAGCTTATCAAACAATGATTTTCGATACATCTTATTCCAAGAAAATAATGGAGATAAAAATAAGCTCTTAATATCATTATCGCTTACTCTATTTAAACCTTCTTTAACAAACGGCTCCTTTGAATTATCTTCCCAAACATATTCAAGATCCGCAACCACCAAATCGTGATTACCCTTGTAAGCTATATCCAACATATTCTTATAAGTATCATATTCGATATAATCATCACTATCTAAGAATGTAATATATTCACCCTCAGCATGCTTAATACCATAGTTTCTAGCATCACTAAGACCACCATTTTCTTTTATATATGATTTAACAATATTAGGATAATCCTTAACATATTTATCAATTATTAACTGACTATTATCTTTGGTACCATCATTAACTATAATTACTTCATAATCATCAATTTGTTGATTAACTAAAGAATCTAGACACTTATCTAGATACTTTTCTACATTATATACAGGAACTACAACCGATAGCTTTTTCATCATTAAGTATTATATCAATAAAGCCTTTCTATTTTTCCCTTTTAACAACAACGATAAAAGATACAAGCCCAATAAAACTTAAAATTAGACCAACCTTAAAATATGGGGACATAAAGTTCATTTCTATATCATTATGACCAGCGCTAAGCTCTAATCCTATAAATCCACCATTAACAGATATTGGTGTAACCTTTTCTCCATTAACCTTAATATTCCAACCCTTATTATTTGGAATAGGTATTAATAGGATATTGTCATTATCTATATCAATATTTGCCCTAAAGCAATTCTTATATCTTTCATCTATATTCAATTTAACTTCACTTATGTTTTTATATTTAGAGATATCAATAGTTTCATCATCCACTAAGATATAGTCATAGAAATCATTTGTACCATTAAAGTCTTTTGTATATTTTAATTGATTCGCAGTATAACCAAAACCTTTATAATTTAAGTTCTTATATACCATTAAATAATCTAAATTATATGCATATTCAAATTCTAATTCCTTAGGTAATTCATCTTCTTTATAAACAATATAATACTTAACACCAAGCATTGTATTCGCATATGGATCGTCACACTCTAAAACCCAACCCATATAATCAGAATCTGGAATTAATCTTGACTTACTTAACTTAGAAAATTGATTGGTATTGTAGTCATACATAGAATTGTAAGCAGATGTGGACATGAAACCGTAGTCTAGAGACTTATTTTTATTTAATGTTATTGGTGGTTGATTATTCAAAAAGTTAATATAATAGCGATACTCATCTTCATCTAAAGACTTAAAATAATAAACATCTTCTCTTTTGATTGCGTCATTAGTCACATAACAATTTTCAATTACTGTCTTTGTATAAAAGTCAAAGCATAAGAATATAACAATTTCTACTATGGATAAAGTTAAAAAATATTTAATTCCTTTTGTATACATCAAATAGATAATTACATCTAGCACAAGACCCGTTGCCATTATAATTAGATGTCCTTTTGCGACATTATAGTTTGTAACAGTTAATATACAAAACAAACCGATTGCCAATAATGTACTTAAGAAATAAACGATGAATATCCATTTATTTATTCTTATATTCATGCCTTTGGCTGCAAGAATTAACATATAGAATTCAACTAAAAAAATCCATCTTAATGAAGGTTCTGAAAAACCATGCATAATACTAGATAATGGTTTTAAGCACATAGTTATTATTAAAATCAAAAGCAATATACCTTCACATCTATTCTCTTTTTTACATGCATAATAAATACAAGAAATTAAAGGAATAATAGTGATAAATAACGAATATAAATTATCATGTCCTTGGTTAGGAGTCTTGAATATCGGATTAATTTGCCAAGGGATAAAAGTAGTAAGAGAAGAATATAAACCAACATATACCCTTGGATACCAAAAGATACTATATGCCTCATTAGAACCGATTCTTGGATTATTTAACAGGTAGACCATAGATGGAAGTGTGATTACAGAACTGATAAAGAAACCAATTATTAAACACAATAATAAGCTTATAAAGTCATTGAACGTTTCTTTGAATGATTTATTATTTTTAATTTCCATCATTATCGCAAACATAAACAAAAATATTAATGTTGGAAACATTAAATAATAGCTTTGTAGAAACAAAATAGTTGTAGCGAGAATAAAGGTGCTTTTATTCTTGTTCTCTAAGTATTTTAAGAAGCCAATAAATAACAATGGAATAAAAGCATAGAATCTAAAGAACATATAATGCCCTACAAACTGTGATGCCTGTCCGCCAAAAGCATATATCAACGAAATAAAAGTTCTTATTTTATAATCAGAAACATTATATTTCTTTAAAAAGATGTCCATCAGTATAGCTGTAATATAAACGCATAGCGTTGTTTCGATTATTAAACCAAGTTCAATGTTATTTCTAAACAATAGTAACAAAGGTAAGAAGATATCTCCTGTACAGTAATATCCCATAGCACTATAAAAGTCAGTGCCAAGGTACATGTTCCAAGAATACATAGGAAGACCTTTGCCCTTAATGAAATCCAATATTAAGTTAATCCATTCTTTATAGAAAATATTATATTGAAGCCATTGATCATTACCTAATAAAAATGGTTTTTTAAAAACAAATTTAAAGAACATAACAAATATTAACAAGATACTTGTTACGCTTAAGTAAATATATTTATGTTCCTTAAAATGATTCTTAATTAAACCAATCATATGTATTACCACACGCAATGTACTCGTTATAACTTTGGTTATCAGCAGTTAAATATGGTTTAAAACTTATCGCAAAAACCAATAAAGTAATTACCATATATGTTGAGATTCCATATATTATTTTTTTGTTTATTTTATATGGATTTTTAAAATAATTAAACAATTCTCTATAACCCAAAATTCCATATAACATAACAACAACATAAAAATATAAAACATACTGACTCTTAGCTTCCCACATTAATAGGAATAAGAAGCCGCCAACCAATACTAGTGGTAACAATAATTCTTCCATGGTCTTATTTTTATTTAAAATTGTAAATAAGATATACAACATTGTTCCAAACAACATTAAAGATTGTTCAAAGTTTAGTATTCTTTGAAGACGATATTGAACATGTAAATTTAGACATTTTTCAAAGAAACGCGTTAAGCTATCGTATTTAGTAAAACGATATTGGAAACCATATCCAAAATCCTCATCCATGCCATAAAACATTTCAAAAGTAGGATTATTCCATTGAGAAGCTGTCTTCATGCTATAAAATCTTAAACAATCAGCAGGATCGTTTTTAAACTCATTTAACCTATCTTTAATACTCTTTATCGATGCTTCTTTTTGAACTTCAGAAATATTGCCAGCCTCATGATATGAATTTACATTATATTTATTATGCCAGCCTGGAGCTCTTTCACCATCTTGCATGCCCATCGCAATATGAGCGTAATATGATGATCCTTGGTCTAATTTATAGCCAATTCTTGATTCAATAAACATTTTTGGAACCAAGCTTTGTAAGATAAAACCGATAATTATCAAACCAATAAAGAACAACCCCTTAATATTCTTGTTGTCAGCAGTTTTAAATAATGCATATATCATCATAGCAACCAAATATATCAAAGAAAATGACTTTAACATTAACGATGAAGTTAAAAATAAAGCCGATAACAAGCGATCCTTAGACTTATAACTTTTAAAATACAAAAGCTCATATTTGATAGCCAATAAAGCGAACGCCATACCCGGAATGTTTCCATAGATTAACCAGGTATAGATTAATAAAACTGGAAACAGTAATGATGATAATAGCACTACTAGAGAAGTAAAATTGCTGGAGCCATTTATCTTTGTGATATCTGACATTGCCTTATAAATAAGCACCACCGAAATAACATTAAATACTTGAGCATATAAATAAAAATTATCGCCAGAAACAAAAGATAAAAGATAGTAAACAATAAATAAACCAATTTGATTCGGAAACATCTCAATATATTCGCCACTTTCGAATGAATGATAGTCGCCTTTTCTAAACCCTTCTACTGCAGCGGTTACCAAATATTGATCACCTTCAGGTAATATTTGTGTTCCATATACCCACACAAAACCAATCATTCCAATAGACACTAATAAAACACATTTGATAGTCTTATATAATTTATCATCGGTATTGATTCTATCGATAACGCTCTTAATACTTTTTGATTTGCTTAATAAAAAGATCAATAACACAAAAAGTATAGTAATAATAATATTAAAAAATAAGTGGTCTTTTAAAAAGAAGGAAATATCGGTTGTATATTGAATTGTCACAAAACATGTTTGAACATAACTTAAATAACATAAATAAGTAACGATCAAAGTAAACACTGCAAGCACAACTGTTATGTACGTATTTTTAAACAACTTGTTCATCTTCACAATTATACTTTACTTTCTTGTCAATTAATATTAGAACTACAAGTGATATAACCCCTACACAAGACATAATCAAGCCAGAATAAAATCCTTTAGGGATAAATTCCATTTCAATATGATTGTCTCCGCTTTCAACATTAAACCCAATCATACCACCATTACATTCATAGTAACTAATCTCTTTACCATTAACTTTAATATTCCATCCTTCGTCATAAGGAAGGCTTAATACCACAAATGAATCTTCATTTGTTTTAATATCACCACTTATCGAGTTATCATTATAAGCAACATTCACCATGTCATAAACAGTATTGCCAACTTTAACATCAGTATCACATATTACATATTCATTTAATAATGAAGTATCGTTGTTAAAGTCTTTATATTTCATTGTTTTAGTGTATGTCCTGCCAAAAGGTTTATAATCCATGTTTTTAGCAATGATGACATATGAATCATCAACTATTTCGTAATTAATAAATGGTATTTCGTTTTTATCTAGTGTGATAGAATATTTAGTTGATAAGAAATTCATAATATTCACATCTTTAATATTAAAACGCCAATCAATTCCTTCAACTATTTCATCATAGTTCATTCTACGCATCTTATTAAAACTTTGGGCATATGTTGAATCATATGTCATTAGGCCATTAATGTTATATAAAATACCCATATTTTGTGAAAATGACCAATATAGATCTTCATAAGAAACATAAACCCTATAATATTCTTCTTTATCATCTAAACTATTTAAATAATTGCTTAAATTATGGTAATCATCATTCTCTACAATGACACTAGTTACATTATTAATATCATTCTTGCTTACAGCGATAGAAGAAGACTTGTAGCCATAAAAAGATGTAAATAACAATAATTCAATAAATGTACTTACTACAAAATATTTTTGGCCTTTAAGCAATAAAAATGCATTTATCAAAAGGAAAATCGAAACAACAATAAGAATACCTAATTGAACTAAATAATCTTTCAATAAGTAATTTTTATAAACAAGGCTAGCGGCAAACAATACAAAAATTAGTAAGAACTCTAAAATCATTGTTACAAACAAGTTCTTACGATTAAAATTATTTATATACCTACTTGCAGTAACAATATTAATAATAATAAAGATGAATAACCATCTAAAACAAGGTTCACTAAAGCCGTTGATAATAGAACCTGTAAATGGTGTTATCGCAATGAAAATAAACATTAAATATAAAATTAATGTGCTATATTTATATCTTTTATCTTCATCACTCAAAAACTGAGGAACTAACAGACAAACAATTGCACCAGCATATAGACATATTTCTTTTAAAGTATGTTCACCTAATTCAAATACATTGTTGCCATAAATATAATCATGGCTAGGAACAAATGCTGAAATGAATAAATGAAAATAAACACTCAATTCTTCGTAATTAAATAATAAATAAAGACCACCAATTCTTTCGTTTTGAGTAACATAAAAGAAAGCTGGAACTATTACTATGGCAGATAATAAAACACCTATCAAATAGTAAAAAATCAATAATATAGCCGATTTAAATAAACCTTTAATTTTTTTATTTAAATTGTAATAACGATAGATAAAATAGATAGGTGAAAACAATGAAATCGCATAGAATAAATAATAATTCATTAACAACAATAAGAATGTAATTACAATGAATAAGTATTTCTTCTTCTCCTTCAAATAATATTCCATTCCTAGAAAATATAAAGGAGCTAAGGAATAAAAAGATAGGAAACCAGGTTGTGAAGTAAAGTAAATCGCAAAACTCGATAGACTGTAACACAAACCCGCTATAAGCGAAGTTTTTTTATCCTTATATAAGTAGTTTATTAATAAATAACAGCTTATTCCACTAACTAGAATTTTAATAAGACATTGTAAATCATATATAAAAAAGTAATCTTGTTTAAAAACATATGTCGCTAAGTTATAGATATCGAATAACCCATAGCTTGATTTTGATGCCCAAATATTATTACCTAAAAATAAGATAAACGAATAAAAGGGAAGCGTATGATCCTTTAATGCATTAATAGTAGTTCTTCTATTTAAAACATAAAAGGGATACCATTGTGTTTTAACATCACCACCACCGACAAAATATTTACCTTGAATTAAGTTTGGTAAAAACATCGCAAAAACAGCGACCGTGATTAAAACACATAATAATACTAATTGTTTATGTTTTTTAATAAAACTCATACTCTTCTATCTGAATAAATTTTATCTTCTATAACTCTCTTAAGATGAGTAGCGTATTCTGATTTACCATATTTTTCTATCGAATTAAGAAGTTGTTCCTTGCTAATCCACTTATTCTTATAAGCAATTTCTTCAAGAACGCTAATACCTACACCTTGTAAATTTTGCACAGTTCTTACAAAGTTACATGCTTCAGCTAAAGAATCCATAGTACCTGTATCTAACCATGTATATCCTCTGCCAAAGATTTCAACATTTAATTCGTTTTTGTCCAAATACATTTGATTCAGTGTGGTAATTTCTAATTCTCCTCTAAAAGAAGGTTTTACTTCCTTTGCCATCTTGCTAACGCCCTTAGGATAAAAATACAAACCAGTTACTGCATAATTAGATTTAGGATTTGTTGGTTTCTCTTCAATGGATAAAGCTTTGCCATTTTCATCAAATTCAACTACGCCAAATCTTTCAGGATCATTAACATAATAACCAAATACAGTAGCTAACCCGTTATTAGCCTTTTCTCTAGCACCTACCAATAGATTAGAGAAACCATTACCATAGAAGATATTATCACCAAGAACCATTGCACAGCTATCATCACCAATAAATTCTTCACCAATTAAAAACGCTTGAGCTAAACCATCAGGACTTTCTTGAACAGCATATGTTAAATTAACACCAAAATCACTGCCATCACTTAGCAATTCCTTGAAACGTGGAGTATCTTTTGGGGTAGAAATAATTAAGATGTCTTTTATCCCCGCAAGCATCAAAGTACTTAATGGATAGTAAATCATTGGTTTATCGTAAATTGGAAGCAATTGTTTACTTGTAACTCTTGTAAGAGGATAAAGTCTTGTACCACTACCACCAGCTAAAACAATACCTTTCATTTTAGTTCACTCCTTTTCATTAAATTATCTACAAGTTCTTTAAACACAATAGACAATACTATTGCGATTACTAACGCAAAAGCATTTATTAGGAAATCAAAATGAATTCCAGGTCTATATAAGATTGCATAATTATTATATAAAAGTAACAAGACCAGTTCATGTAAAAGATAGAATTGATAAGTATATTTACCAAGATATTTAAATGGTTTTTGTAGGAATTTTAGTTTATCAAAAATCCAAGATACCAACATACACATACTTGGAACAAGTATGATAAAAGGATAAATATGGCGAATATCATTACGATAAAAATGATAAGATCCAAATAAGATACCCCATCCAAGTACGAAAGATATTAATACTACAATAGATGGGATTTTTGTTTCCTTATCCTCCAAATATGCAAAGAAAAATCCTAATAAAAATAACGTAAGATTGCTTAATACGTATTGATAAATCAAATTATTAAGGTTACTAGAAATAAGAATAGTAATTGCAATTGTTACAATAGTTAGTTTTAATTCCCTATTCTTAAACACCTTTAAATATAGCGGTGTTAAAAAATATAGTAACAAAATATATGATGTATACCAATTGGTTAAATCAAGCCCAATAACAGCATATAAGCCAAAAGCGCTAAATAGTCCATCTAATATGCCTTTTTGTCTAATTATCGAATCAACAACAATCATAACAAGGCAAAATGGAACAATTCTATATAATCTCTTTTTTATAAAAGAACCATAATCATTGTCTTTCTTGTAAGAAAAATACAAACCATATGCAGATAAAAACGAGAATACACAAGCACCACCATAGCCACAATTAACCAATGCAAATCTAATGAATTTGTTTGTGATAGGGAATTGAGAATGGAAAAAAGCTATCCATAACATAGCGATAGCCATTAATTCACCACGATGTTTACTTATTAACTTAATGCTCATTCCTCACAGTCCTCACAATAAAAGATAATTTTATCTGGATCTTGTGGTAACTCGTAGTAGTTTCTAAAAGTTTCGAAATGGTATGTATCACCTTCTTCAATATCGGCACCATGAACTGTATAAGGAGGAAATCTAGGAATCCAAGCTTCCTCTACCCAGTAATTTTCTTTATAGTCATTAATTATGCCAAGTCTTTCGCTTTGTTTAATGCCAACTAAACGATATTTATAAAAATATTCTCTTGTTCTATCTCCAATTATTAACACCATAACAATTAAGAATATAGTCTTTATATAGTGCTTGTTGATATTAATAAAATCTAAAACCAAGATAGATACAACAATTAAATAATAAACAGTATAAATTGCACATCTTGAACCATATATTGGCGAATACAACATTACAAAAGCGTTACATCCTGCAAACATCAACATAAAGATGGCCTTATTCTTTCTATAGTCATTATCTAAATAAGTAAACAAAATATAGAAAGCGTTAACTACATATACTGGCCAAAAAATAGATGAATATATTGAATTTGGATTGTTTAACATATTATCACCAAAGACAAAAGAGAATACCGAAACAACGCCCATCATCAATATTATTGAAGGGACAATCTTTTTCTTAAGGTTCTTTTTCTTAGAAAAGAATATCATCATTAATAAGCAAATCGAAAACAATGATATTGCATAATTATTCTTGATAAAGGTCATATTCAAGAAATTAGGATAGCCATTTACAAGTTTCTCGAAGAATGACATTTTAACCCAGCCTTCATGTTCTCTAAGCAAACGGCTTGCACTGCCAGGAGACATTCTCATGATAGTGAAGCTTACTGTGCTAAATATGAAATTTGATATCAAGAATTTAAATGCCTGTCTTTTGTATAAATATGAATAAATCAATAAGAAAACAATACCAACTATCATACTAGCTGCAATATTTTCCATCATTAATCCAATAACAAATAAGAATACATTATCAATAATCGCAAAGAAAACTAACTTTTTATCATATAAATCAGTCTTTAAAAGATGATCTACTATTACAAAATATACCAATGACAAAAACAAAGGAATAACATATGTGGTGCCCATAATCCAAGTATATGTTTCCATTCTTAAATTATCATCAACACTTAGCATCATAGCCACAATCAAAAGGCTACACATAATAGGTTTATTTTTAATATAAGCTAACTTATAAACACAAATGAAGATCCCCATAAACAACAATGGATTGATAATATCCCAAGCCCATTTATTACACGGAACCAACATACCCCATAGTTCACTAAAGAAACGACCAGACCACTCTTTATAGAAAGATAGTGCTACCTTAACAGGCATTCCTAATCTACCATTAAGGGCATATCCCCAATCATCTCCTCCTAGCGGTGTTTTGTGTGTTATATAAGTAAATAAACCTAATATAAATATCGATACTAAAATATAGAAATTTTTCTTTTTAAATAAGTTACTCATCTAATAAATTATAAATTAAGTATCAAATAAAAGCTATTAGTCTCTCTTATATAAATCTCTTGTATATACCTTCTCAACTACATCATCTAAACAAGAATCATATCTATTCGCAATAATAGCGTTAGATTGTTTCTTAAACTTCTTCAAATTATTTACAACCTTAGAACCAAAGAATGTTTCCCCATCTTCTAATGTTGGTTCATAAATAATAACCTCAGCACCCTTAGCTTTAATTCTCTTCATAACACCCTGAATTGAAGATTGTCTAAAGTTATCCGAATTAGACTTCATAGTTAAACGATAAACACCAACTACCACCTTATGTTCCTTGTAAGCATCATATTCTTCGCTGTTACCATAAGCACCAGCCTTATCTAATACTCTATCTGCTATAAAATCTTTTCTTGTTCTATTTGATTCAACAATTGCTTCAATTAAGTTTTCAGGAACATCCTTGAAATTAGCTAATAATTGCTTAGTATCCTTTGGTAAACAATAACCACCATAACCAAATGAAGGATTATTATAATGAGAACCAATTCTAGGATCTAAACATACACCATCAATGATTTCTTTAGTATTCAAGCCCTTAGTTTCTGCATAAGTATCTAATTCATTAAAGTAAGATACTCTTAATGCTAGATAAGTATTAGAGAACAATTTAACAGCTTCAGCTTCAGTAAAGCCCATGAATAAAGTATCAATATTTTCTTTTAAAGCTGCATCTTTTAATAAACTAGAGAACTTAACAGCCGCATCTTTAGTATGTTCATCACAACCCACAATGATTCTACTTGGATATAAGTTATCATATAAAGCCTTAGACTCTCTTAAGAACTCAGGAGAAAACATAATATGATTATTATTCTTTTCTTTTCTAATACGCTCTGCAAAGCCTACTGGGACAGTTGATTTAATAATAATATAAGCACTTGGATTATATTCCATCACTAAATCAATTACCTTCTCTACGGCACTTGTATCAAAATAATTTTGCTTAGGATCATAATTGGTAGGAGCTGCAACAATCACAAATTCTGCATCACTATATGCTTCCTTAGCAACTAAAGTAGCTTTCAAATTTAATTTTTTAGTAGCTAAATATTCTTCAATATAATCATCTTGAATTGGAGACTTCTTATTATTGATCATATCCACTTTCTCAGGAATAATATCAACAGCCTTCACTTCATTATGTTGAGCTAACAAAACAGCTAATGATAAACCAACATAACCAGTGCCTGCTACAGCTATCTTACAAGGCTCTTTAATTAATCTATCTTTTTTTACTTCTCCTTTTACAAACAAGTCATCAAAATCAAAGTTAAGAATCTCACCCAACTTTTCTAATTGATCAATAGTAGGCAAATAATCGCCATTCTCAATACGAGACAACATAGCTCTATTGATTTCACTTAATTCACTTAATCTATTCTGTGTAATATTTAATTCACTTCTTTTTTTCCTAACAATCTTTGCCAATAATTCTTTAGATATCTTTTTCATGTCATTCACCTCATATTTATGATATTTTAGATAACAAATATATTCAAGTGTTTAATTATAATTATTTATAAATGTTGTTTAAAACAACATTTATAAATAAAATAAAGATAGACATCAGTCTACCCTTAATCCTTATAAAAATCCTTAATCATATCACAAACATATTCAATGTTTTCTTTGCCTAGTTTGTAATACATAGGAAGTCTCAATAATCTTTCAAATTCCTTTGTTGTATATTTATCTTCACCAGATAACCTACCTGCTCTTAAGCCTTCTGGTGCACTATGTAGTGGAACATAATGGAAAGCACTACCTACGCCCTTTTCTCTTAAGAAAGATTGTAGAGCACTTCTTTCTTCTAGATTCTTAGTCTTAATATAGAACATATGGCCATTATGAACTACACCTTCAGGAACATATGGTAAGTCAATCTTACCAGCTTCTTTTAGTGGAGTTAACAATTCATAGTAGTAATTAAAACTATCAATTCTATCTTGTCTCATTTCATCCATAATTAACAATTGTGGATATAAATAAGCAGCTAAGATATCACTAGGCAAATAACTAGAACCTTTATCAACCCAAGTATATTTATCTACTTGCCCATTAAAGAATTGAGTTCTATTAGTGCCTTTTTCTCTAATGATGTCACATCTATCTAATAATGCAGGATTATTGATAGAAACAGCACCGCCCTCACCCATAGAATAATTCTTTGTCTCATGGAAAGAGTAACATCCAACATCACCAAAAGTACCTAAATATTTACCATGATAAGTCGCATTAGCTACTTGTGCTGCATCTTCTAATAAGTATAAGCTGTGCCTTTTTGCGATATCACAAATTTTTTCCATATCACAGCCAACACCAGCATAATGAACAACCATGATAGCCTTTGTCTTATCGGTAATAGCTGCTTCAATTAAATCAGCATCGATATTCATAGTTCTAGGGTCGATATCTACAAATACTGGAACACCACCAAAAATTACAATCGCATTAGCTGTACTTGAAAAAGTATAAGATGGAACAATTACTTCATCTCCTGGGCCGATATCTACAAGCATACAAGCCATTTCAAGTGCACTTGTACCAGAAGTTGTTAAATGAACCTTAAGAGAACCAAACTTCTTAGCCAAGATTTCTTCATCTAATTTAGTATATTTATTATCACCTGCAATCTCACCTGATCGCATTACTTCTAAAACATATTTTTCAGTACCTTCAATATAAGGTGGAACATTAAACTTAATCATAATAGCCTCTTTCTTTCCTGTGTATTATACACCCATCATATAGTAGAGAATAACATAGTGGATAAAGGAATAAGCACTCCAAGTAACTTCCAAAGTACCACTTTCCTTATTTATTTCGTAATATTGTTCGTTGAAAACATAATCTTTTATCCTTAGTCTTTGCCAAAAATCATCAATAATTCCGTCATAACCAATAACGAACAACCCATCATCTTCATTCAATGCAGAAACTAATTTGTCAAAAGATTCTTCATTATTATTTAAGTATCCTAAATGATCGAACTTTAATCTAAAACCATTAAGGTTCTCTCTCTCAAAGTGAACATTATTATTAAATTGTTCAATGAGCGCAATAGTCATTTTTTCTTCATCAACAACACCGGTTGGGATTTCGAGATAGTACAAGGTCTTCGGTTCCACAAATAAACATAAAAGACCTAAAATAATCATATTTTGATAGATATAATTATTAAATTTATCAATCACCAACATTAATGTTAAGGTGGTTCCGAAATATAAATAAGAAGCCATATAACGATCAAATGATGCAAGATATGGAGCTTCATCAATTGTGAAAGCTAATGTATACAGAATCAACATAGCAATCGAATAACCAATTGCACCAATTAGATATGTGCTAGCTAAGAAACAGCCATCTTTCTTAAATCTAAAGGTAATAAAAATAATAATTATCATTAGGCAAACATACACAAAATAGCTCATTCTAAACGGATGTAACACAAGTGGTCTATGTAATAAATTACTACAATAATTTCTAAAAGCTGTATACTTCCATTCCAAACCTTCAGGTGCATTTCCCTTAATGATATTAAAGAAATCACTAATACTTAATTCACCAATCTTAAATTGAGCATCAATTTTATACAACTTAACAACATAACTCCACGAAATATAGAACAAAACAGGTATAACTACCAAGAAGAATATTCCCTTTAACATCATCTTTAAATCTAATTGCTTATCAATAAAAGCAACTTTAAAGAATGCATAAATCAAAATAATCAAATAGAACACTAATCCCATTTGTTTCATTAGAATAAAAGTTACACAAACTAAAGTTAAATAAGTGAATCTGAATAATCCCCAACCTTCTTCTTTATAAGTTAAATAGATGCCGTATGTACAAAATAAAGCTAAACACCAATCTACATAAATTGAATTATAGACAAAGGCATAATCACTAGCTGTCTCTGTTTTATCTAAAGTTAAACCAACCAAAACAATAGATACAAAGATTAATAATGACTTTAACCAATCCTTCTTCTTTAAGTTGCTAAATACAGGTAGTAACATCGAAAACATAAAAGTTTCTAAAGCTATATAGGCAAAAGGTTCATGAAACTTAAAGCCATTAAAGCCTTGGAATAATACTTCCAATAAAGTGAAGAAAGGCGGATAATCCTTATGCATAATAAGTCTAGATGCATCTTGAGTATAGAAACCATCTAATCTTAATGTTTCTTTTAACATAGGACCCCAATGAGTAAACTCATCACAATTGCCAAAGCCTGTATATTTATATAGGAAGAAACAATAGATACTAAATATCACAAAGTATAGTAATCCATAAGTAAAATAATTATTCTTGAATTCTAATAATTTATCATTTTTCTTTTTAACAAATAAGTAAATCAACAAAATATAAAACAATAACACAAAAAGCCATGACAAATAATAGCCATAGCTAATATGATTTATATAACCAAATGGATACAACATTAAAGTCCCAAGAATCATTGAAAGGGTTATAACCATTTCAAATTTTCTATTAAAGACAAGCGTTAGTAAACCACTAATTGAAAGTAACCAAAATAAAGATAAAATATAAAACATTAATCTTCCTTATATTTAGACATCACATCATTCATATGACACTCAAATAGATATCTTTTCTCATTCTTAATCGCATCCAAGATAATGCCAACACTGAACATCAAGAAAGCATTCAACATAAGTGCAGCAGCCAAAACTGCACTAGGCACTTTAGTGATATAAGCAGTCTTAATAAATTCATTGATTACAGGAATACCGATTAATAAACCAATTATAAAGATAACAATTGATATAGAACCAAAGAACAAGAAAGGTCTATTATCTTTAAATAAATTAAATAAAGTTAATAATACTTTAAAACCATCAGAGAAGGTATTTAATTTAGATTCAGAACCTTCAGGTCTATCTCTATATGTAATAGGTACGTTAACCACTTGCATATTATTAGTTAAGGCAAAAATAGTCATTTCTGTTTCAATTTGGAAACCATCAGACATAACCGGCATACACTTAACAAACTTCTTAGAGAATGATCTATAGCCTGTCATAATATCATTTAAATCAGACTTAAATAAGAAGTTAATTAAACCTTTAACTAAACTATTACCAAAGTTATGGAAAGGTCTCTTATTTTCTGTATAGTAAGTTGAAGATAGACGATCACCAATTACCATATCAGCCTTACCCTCTAATACCGGAGCAATTAAGCCTTCTACTTCTTCAGCAGGATATGTATCATCACCATCTACCATAATATATACATCAGCATCGATGTCTCTAAACATTGAACGTACTACCGCGCCCTTACCTTGTCTATATTCATCTTTTACAATAGCACCAGCTTTAAGAGCTAGTTCTTTAGTTCTATCCTTTGAATTATTGTTATATACATAGATATCTGCATTAGGTAATACACGTTTAAAATCACTAACTGTCTTTTCTACAGTTAGTTCCTCATTATAACAAGGTATTAATACAGCTATTTTCTTATCATTCATAATTATTCCCACCTGTTTTTCTATTATAACCTAGTTTGTTCTTTCTTTTATAAACGCCATAGATAATAAGTCCTAACAAAGATACACTAGACATAATAAGTGTTGCCTTTTGGACAACCGTCCCCTCATAAAGAACTTTATAAGTATGTTCTCCTTCTTTACCAAAAATTAATACAGTCTTGTATACGGGACTATATGTAATATCTACAGGAATATACTTGTCATCAATTAACTCATATGCCTTATAGCCCTTATAGTAAGAAAGAGGCAACAACAATTCTAAGTCTCTTTCGTTGTTGCAAGTAAACATAATTTGTGAAAAATGTCTATCGTATTCGTAAACATAATCAACAACCTGATCATTTTTATCAACACACTTTATTGCCAAAGAATCATTTTTATAATCCATATAACCGGTATAAGGTAAATACTCAGCACCACCTAGTTCATCATGATTGTAGTCTAAATTATATTTATAGCTAGTAATTGAATTTACTTCGTTGATTGTTGCGTTGTTACTTAGATAATATTCTCCATCATTCATCATCTTGATATTTGTAATTACAACATTGCCAAACAACATGAAAATAGAAATGGCAATCAATATATTTTGATATTTAAATTCACTCAAAACATACAACATAACGATTATAGATAAAGGGAAAATAACTATAAACAATCTAAAGTAGAATTGAACTACATTTAAAAGCGTACCTGGTATCAAACCAAAAATAATCATATACATGAAAAATATATAAAAAATAATTATAGTTATATATTTGTTTTTCTTAGCCAATAAATATAAGATATTAAATAACACAAACACAATCCCAACACCAGGAATAAACTTATAAGATGAACTTCTAATTAAATCACTTACAGGTTGAATTGTTGTATTAATATTATTGTATTGACTATTAACACTTAGCCAGAATGTTTGGCTATGCATCTGTTCAAACATTGGTAATAAGTACCAAACACATAATAATAAAGCTATGATTGTACCTTTAATAATCGTAATTATGGTTTTCTTAATTAATGAAAAATCTTTTCTATTCATAATCAAGAAAACAACAATCATACAAAAGAAGAAGATTCCATACAATAACGAACTTATCAAATGGCTTTGCACCAACAATGAAAAAGAAATACCTAGGAATACAAAACAATCTTCATGTTTAACTAAAATCCTATATATTGCATATAAGACAAGAGGCACAAATGTCATTGCTAAAATTTCGCCTAAAGCACCTCTTATGAATATATTTAATAAGTGATAGCTACATGTTAAATACAAGAAAGAAGCAAATAAAGATAACTTTCTATTATTAGTTTCTTTTTTAAATATTAAATAGATAAAAATATTACCAAGAGTTGTATAAAAAAGTACGCATAGTTTATAACACCACACAGCACTTAAACCAAAATGATATAAGATAGCGAATGGATATAGAAACAAATCACAATAAAATAGGGGAGTTGCATAACCAAAACCATTATTTGCGTAGGGGTAAATCTTTGGTAATATTTGTCCTTCTTCAAACGCATTAGCTAAACCAACAAATCTATTTATATGGAAGGTTATATCTTGGGATATATTAACAATGATCTTTGAATCAAAAAAACTAAACAAGCATATGCATGTCATTAATACACATATTAAAATGTCTATAATTGTTTCTTTTTTCATTTCATCAAACCAATCTTATACAACAATCCAAAAATATTTGCATTCATATAATAAGTAGTCTTAGTTACCAAACTAAAATACTTATTCTTTTTACCACCATTTTTTAAATATTTATTATCTTTAAAAGTAGGGTAAGTACTAGTTAAATAATCCCAACCCTTATCCAAAGTTTCTTTCTTAACTTGTTTATTTAGAATACGACAAGCTCTTAAATATGAACTACCTAAGAAAAATCTGATAGTTAAATATTCAAGTTCTGGTTTATATTCTTCATAAGCATTTTTCTCTATATAGAAGTCTTTTAAACCTTTAAAAACTTCAATCATATCATTGATATTAATGTTAAAAGTATGAGTGATAGATCCGTTTATTTGGTAATAATCTACAAAAGATTCATCCACATAAGCTACCTTATCCATAAAATATGCAAGTCTTATTAGTACCGAAGTATCCTCATATCTTATACCAGTAGGAAACTTAATACCAGTATCTAAAAACCACTTAGTTCTATAAATCTTATTCCATAAAGTAGAAAACATCTTTTCAATTATTTCATGCTTATCTTTATACCCTACATCCTTAGCTTCTTTTCTACTTCCATCTTCATATACCCAAGTAAAATTAGACATGCAGATATCCTTATCACCAATTGCGGATAACATCTTTTCAGCCATGTCTTCTTTTACATAGTCATCGCTATCCAAGAAACCAAAGAATTCAGTTTTAATCTTACTAATACCGAAGTTCCTCGCATCAGATATACCACCATTTTTCTTATAATAATAATGAATATTACTATTTGAATATGTTTTAATAATACTTTCAGTATTATCAGTTGAACCATCATTAACCACAATAATATCTACTTCTACAGTTTGTTTAAGTAAAGAATCGATGGCTCTTTTAATAGTCTTTTCGCCATTATAAACAGGCACAATAACGCTTAATCTATTCATATGCATCCTTCTTCGTATTTTGAATTAAATAAGCACACAGTAAAGTCATAAACATATTAGTAGTAAATTGATCTAAACCATGTCCTGATAAATATGAAGTCACTATACCTAAAGATAACGACATAAGAGTAACTATATTAAACATTGTCCATTTTTTATATCTAACACTCATTAAAAACTTATATACCACATACAATAATAGACAAATCCAAGGACCCATAATTAAAGGGAAACCTAAATAGCCAAATGAATAGGCTTGTAAGATAAAGTCTTGTTCAATATTGATTCCTCCCCACATAAATAAGCTATAGGTAAAACCAGTTAACTTTTGTGGAGTAGTTAAATATTGCCACTTGTAGTTATAGAAGATCTTTTCCACTTGTCTTGCATTGGCACGGTCTTCTAATTCGTAATCAAAAATCAAATCAACCCAGAATTTTGGATCAACATGATAATCATACCAATATTCATAATAAACTGATTGAGTAACACCCATTAAGAACTTATATTGTTCAAACATATAAACATAATAATCTACCCACGCAGCAGAGAATGGTTCAAAACCTTCAGCGCCTTCTTCAATACCTTTACGGAAACCTTCTCTTATTGAGTCATCCATTTTTAAAGTAGTAAAATCAGCAGCATCAAACTGTTGGTTCTGATAGGCGGGGCAATAAGGGATGATACCAGCATTCATAAGTGTCAAAACAACGCAAAAACCTGCAAACCATTTATTAAAACTTCCTGTCTTTATAACTCTTGTAAAGATATGAATAATCAAAACAGTAATAGGAATCAATAATGCACAATAGGCAGCAACCCTAGTTCCTAGAATCATCATAGTTAAGCTATCAAAAACAATTAGAATACCAATTATCGTTTTTTTCTTCTTATTTTTTTCTTTCAAAAAGAAATAATACATCAACGGTAAAACCATTGTCATTAAAATGCCAATCGTATTTCCTTCTTTAAAGAAAAATTTAGTCGCGTAGTTTCTAGGATGATGTTTAGTCGCATCAAAGGGCAAAGAAAACCAATCAAATATATTGCCGGCCATCTTGGTTTCATAAGTTGTTTGTCCAAATTTAAATATATTAGACACGACAATCGGAACCGAAATAACAAAAGACATGCAAATTGAAATGTTTTCCAAAACTACTTCTTTTAATTCAAAAAGTTGGTATGCATATATAAAGCACAAAGGAATTAATAAAGTTGCAATATAAAATACTTCATCATATACTGTGAAATAATAAAGATTAGTTAAATGAATATTATTTTGTAGATAAAAACCAGTTAAACAATGAGGAATAAAATAAGCTATTAGTAATGCCAAATAAATACTAGAAAAAATTATTACTCTTTTTTTGTTCTTCTCGCACAACAAGAAAACTCCAAACACCAACAGGGGATATATTACAAAGTTTACTAAGGTTGTAAATCTAAATGGTAAAACCTTTGCGAACAAATAGTCCAACTCACAAAAAGGGTGCAACGCAATTAGCACAAAGATTAAACTGAATAGTCTTTCTTTAGTTAATAGTTTTTTTAACATCTTAAGCCTTTTTAAAAACAATCTTATTAATAGTATTCACAACTGTAGGTTCTTTTAATATGTATAACATAAACGCATATACAATCATTCCAGATGCAGCTTGTAAAGCATTAGAATAGATCTTAGCACCAAATATTGTACCTACAAAATAAATAACAATACCCATCACAAAAGCACTAATAATACTCTTAACAGTGGTATCAAAAGCACTTAATTTGATTTCATCATTCATATATAACCACTGAACTAAAGTAACTGTAAACTCAGCACAAATACTACCAACACAAGCACCAACAGCTGCCCATCTTGGAATTGTATATAAATTGATTGCCATATTAACTACAGCACCCGCAATAATTGATTTTGTATACTTAGCTGTATTGTTAGTAGGAACCAAATATTGAATGCCAAAGACATTTGATAAAGAGATAAATATAATAATTGGGCTCAATAATCTAACCAACAAAATCATATCGTTAGCTTGTTTAGGTGTATACCAAGGATAGAAGAATTCAGATACAACTTCTAGTGCTACAAAGATTGGTAAAGATAAGATGATAGCCAACTTAAATGTTGTATTAATATAGCCACTTACTTCATCTTTATTACTGCTCTTATTGAATACATTGGCAATTCTTGGCATAACAACAGCACCAATAGATGTAACAAAATATAGGAACATCTTAACAAAACTTTGAGATGTCTTATATAAATTTAATTGTCCCTTATCATCAACAAAAGTTCCAAGTAATGTTTGATCTAATAGGGTATATACATTAATCGCAATTGTAGGCACAAATAACGCGAATGTTCCTGCGAAGTGTTTCTTATAAGCATCTTTAATACTAAATGGTACCTTATCAATATGTTTCTTTAATCCAAAGAAAGTAGCGATTTGACCTAAGAAATCAGTACCAGAATTAATTAAAGTAAAAATCCATAAGTCACTTGGTGTCTTAACAAAAGAGAAAATCAACAGCACACCAACTAGTTTAACGATAATATTTCTAATAGAAACAATCTTAAAATCTTCAACACCATAATAGAACCACGAAATATCAAAGGCACTAGATAACATTGATAGACAAATTAAATAATAGATAACCTTATAATCTTTCACAAAGAATGCTGTATATCCTAAGTAAAGAACAGTCACAATCATCATGTTGATGAATTGCATAGATAGGATTTCAAAGAAATTTCTACTTAATTCCTCACGATTATCTCTCACCTTAGCAATTTCTCTATTACCATAGGTATTAACTCCTAATACACCAAGTAAAATGAACCACTGTGAAATATTACTTGCGAAGTCATTAATGCCCAAAGTGCTTTCACCAATATGGGCATAAGTATACTTAACAAGGAAGAACGGTAAAAATAACTTAACGATTTGATAAGCTATGTTGTATATGTAATTTTTAACTAGTTTTTTATCCATAGGTATTATTATACTTTATAAAGCTTTAATAATAAAATTAGGATTTTCTCTTTATATATTATAATTTAATAATAGAAATACGAACATGAGGGGAACACATGACAGATAAGAACAAAAAAATACTGTTAACTGTAATTGAATCAATACTTTTATACTATTGGTGCATCTTTTTAGTAAATGCTGATTCTTATTATTCGCCATATTTTGTATTGGCTATTGTAGCGGTTATTCATCGCACAATTAGTATTTCAAAAAATATTAAACCAAGTAAACAGAACAAAGTATTACTAACAATATTTTCAATTGTTCTTTCTTTAACCGTGATATTAGCTAACTATAGTTTATTTCATGGAATTGTTTCTCATGCATATAGATTAATCGCGATTATTGAAGTGTTCTTAGGCGGTTTTGTAGTGTTTAAAGAATGCATAATCGCAATCACTGAGTTCAATATTAAAAATAAATCAACAATTTTAAAAAATGAAAGATTATTCTTTTTATCTTTATGGTTAATAATCATATTTGTAGATATGTTTATTTTCTATACAGCACAATATCCAGGTATTTTTACACCCGATAGTATTGGCCAAGTAAGACAAATTTTAACTGGTGTGTATACTAATCATCATCCTTTTTACCACACAATGATAATTAAGGTTTTTATCGATATTGGAATCAATTTATTTAATGACATCAATATCGGTGTTGCCCTATATAGCATTTTTTCAATCTTTGTATTAGCGACCACTTTTATCTACATAATTAAAACTATTTATACAATAACAAAAAATTTAAATTTAACACTAATTGTTTATATTTGTTATTTAGTTTATCCAGTAAACATTAAATACAGCTTTTATATGGGAAAAGATGTTTTCTTTGGAGCTGCTGTTGGTATATTTGTCGTAACCATTTATAAAATATTAAATAATATAGGAAAACATAAAACAAATTTAATAATTCTGTTCTTATCATCATTAAGTATGTGCCTACTTAGAAGTAATGGACTATTTGTATATATATTTTCTTTTATTGTTTTCTTTATCTTATTCTTTAAAAAATATAAATCTATTAATTTATTAATGGTTATTATAATTGCGCTTTCTATTTTCTTAAAGTATCCTGTTTTAAAATCATTAAATGTAAAACAACCAGATACAATTGAATCTTTATCAATTCCCGCTCAACAAATCGCAAGAGTAATTAAAGATGAAAAAGAATTAACCATTGAACAAAAGGAATTATTAAGTAAAGTGATAGATATCGATGAAATCCCAGTTTATTATGTTTCATATTTCTCTGATCCAATTAAAGATTTGGTAAGAGAAAAGGGAAACCAAGAGTATTTAAAAGAACATTCAAAAGAATATCTAAACTTATATATTCAACTTGGTTTAAAGTATCCTCAAAAATATATCGAAGCCTGGGTAGACCAAACAAGGGGTTATTGGAATTCAGGTTATCAATTTTGGAGATGGGCAGATGGTGTTACAGATAACGATTTAGGAGTTTACCCAACCATAAATAGCCAATTCTTTGATTCAGTTCTAACATTATACTTAATGGAGTGGTCTGGATCGCCTATCTTTACATTCTTCTTAAGTATCGGCTTTATGGTGTGGTTACTTGTAATGTTTGTATATAAATCAGCAATTTATAAAAGGAAAGATTTGTTCTTTATAATAGTGCCGCCATTGCTTATGATTGCCACATTATTAATCGCAACACCTCTTTATGCTGAATTTAGATATGCCTATGCTGTATCAGTTACCTTACCATTTATAATCGCAATAGGCGTTTGTAATACGAAGAAAGGATAAGTAATGAAAACTTTATTAATTGGAAACACCAATTCTATTTGGATTAAAAAATATATTGATGAAATATTATTACCTTTTGGTAATGAAGTTTTTCTTCAAGATGATATAAGAAGAGAATGTGTTTATAAAGATGAATATTTAAGTAAAGGTATTAAATTTGTTGGTGATTTTAAATTAAATCCAATATTAATGAAAATACCTGTTGTTATGACTGCTCATTATAAAAATAGTGTTGTAAATGCAATTGAAGATAATAATTATGACAATATTGTTGTTATATATTGCGACAGCATCAACCTAAGTGTAGCTTTAAAAGCTAAAGGTAAAAACACCAAAGTATATACATTATTTATTGGTTCAGATATCTTTAGGGCAAATAAAATTGAGTTATCAAAAATTAAAAAGCTAATAAATAAATTAGACGCGAATGTTGTTTGTTCAAGCCTAAACTTAAGAGATAAGTGCAATTCGCTATTTAATAGGAAATGTTCCCTTATTGATTTTGGTAATTCAGCTTTACCATATATCGATAAAGCTTTTGAAACCGGAATTGATGAATGTAAAAAACGTTTCTCTTATGAAGGTAATCTTGTTTTTATAACCGCAGGTTATAACGCGAATGAAGCACAACAACATAAAAAAATAATTGATGTTCTTTCTAATTTGAAAAACAAAGAAAGGCTATTTGTAATATTTCCAATGACTTATAACGGAAGAAAAGAATATATTGATGAAGTGGAAGAATACGCTAATAGTAAGGGGCTAAAAAACATTTGTTTAAGAACATACATGTCGGAAGAAGATATTGGTGTTTTACGAGCTGCAACCGATATTTTCATTCATGCACAAAAAACAGATGCCTTTTCTTCAAGTCTACTAGAATCAATCTATGCTGGAAGTATAGTTCTTAATGGTAAATGGCTATACTATAAGGAATTAGATGAAATGGGTATCAGTATCAACTACTTTGATGATTTTGATAATTTAGACCAACAGCTTAATGAAATCTTGGAAAATTATCCAAAAAGAGATTATCAGTATAAAATGAAAATAAGTTCTTACTGTTCTTGGGAAACATGCAGAGCCAAATGGAAGAAAATGTTTGAAGGAGATAAAAATGTTTGATTTAGATAGTTTTGTTGCCAACTATGTAACACATAGAAAATGTAGTATGTTTTATGATGACATCAAAAATAATGAAGAAAAATTAAAAGAAAAAATTCACGATAAAAGTGTTCTAGTGATTGGTGGTGCCGGTTCTATCGGTTCAAATTTCATAAAGGCTATTCTTCCTTTTAAACCATCTAAATTAGTTGTAGTTGATACCAACGAAAACGGTTTAGCTGAACTTGTTAGAGATATTAGATCTACTGAAGGCTTGTATGTACCAAAAGATTTATTAACCTATCCAATGGACTATTCTTCTAAAGTATTTGAGAAAATGTTTATCCATAACAATGGTTTTGACATTGTCGCAAACTTTTCAGCACACAAACATGTTAGATCCGAAAAAGATATTTATTCTATTGAAGCATTGATTAGAAACAATGTTATTAGTGCTAAAAAATTATTAGACTTATTAGCTACTTATCCACCAGAGAACTATTTCTGTGTATCTACTGATAAGGCAGCAAACCCTGTAAATATAATGGGAGCTAGTAAAAGAATTATGGAAGATTTAATCTTTTCTTATTCTGATAAATTTCCAGTTAAAACAGCAAGATTTGCTAATGTGGCCTTCTCAAATGGTTCTCTTCCAGCTGGATTTTTAGCTAGAATGAATAAACTTCAACCGCTATCTGCACCTAGTGATGTAAAAAGATATTTTGTTTCATTACAAGAAAGCGGGCAAATTTGTATGTTAGCGTGCATGCTTGGAAATAATCGTGAGATTTTCTTCCCTAAATTAAAAGAAGCTCAAATGATGTCTTTTGATAAAATTGGTGAGGCCTTAATCTTAGAAAATGGTTATTCAATATTGAAATGCGATAATGATGAAGAAGCTATTGAAAAAGCTAAATATATAAATGATACAAAACAATATCCGATACATATTTCAGTATCAAATACTTCTGGAGAAAAAGCTTATGAAGAGTTTTATACCGATGAAGAGGCATATAATACCGAACTATATAAATCATTAGGGTTTATTACTGATAAGAAAATTCCTGATGTAGATAAAGTTAAAAAGTTATTATCTGATTTAGAAAATGCTTTTGATGATAACAATTGTAATAAAGAAGAAATTGTATCAATACTAAGTGATTATTTACCTAATTTCCAACATATTGAAACTGGCAAATCACTTGACACAAAGATGTAGGAGGCTTATGTATGAAACGCAATATACCATTATCTATTCCAAATTTTGAAGGAAATGAAAAGAAATATGTAAATGAAGCACTAGATGCATGTTGGGTTTCAACTGGCGGCGCTTTTATCGCAAAACTTGAACAAAGCTTAGCTGATTTTAATCATGTAAAAAATGTAGCCGCATGTCAAAGTGGTACATCAGCTCTACATTTATCTTTAGTTGAAGCAGGTGTATGCCCTGGTGATGTTGTAATCGTTCCACCTCTTACTTTTATTGCTGCAGTAAATCCTGTTAAGTATTGTTACGCTAAACCTGTATTTATCGACTGTGATGATAGTTTATGTATGGATCCTATAAAACTTGAAAAGTTCTGTAACGAAGAATGTGCTTTTGATGGTAGTTGTTTAACATACAAAGGTGGTATTGTTAAGGCTTTGGTAGTTGTTCATGTTTTTGGAAACATGGCTGATATGGATTCAATTATGAAAATTGCACATAAATTTAATCTTAAGGTTATTGAAGATTCAACTGAAGCATTAGGAACCCATTATGAAGATGGAAGATACGCAGGTACTATTGGTGATTTTGGAGCTTATTCGTTTAATGGCAATAAGATTATCACTACAGGTGGTGGTGGTGCTATCACTGCTAAAGATAGTTCAACTGTAGATCATTTGCGTTACTTATCAACTCAAGCTAAGAATGATGCTCATTTCTATATCCATAATGAAATTGGATATAACTATCGTATGACCAATTTACAAGCAGCACTAGGTGTAGCTCAAATGGAAGAATTGCCTGAATTTATTAGACGTAAAAATGAAAATTATGATTTTTATGTAAAGTTATTTGATGGCTATTCAAAAGGAACGATTCTTCCTTTCAGAGAAGGGGTTCATTCAAATAAATGGTTCTATTCATTTTTAATTAACAAAGATGAAGTTAAAAAAGATATTAGAACCATTATCGCTGAATTAAAAGAAAGAGGCATTGAGACAAGACCTATTTGGGGATTGATTAATGAACAAATCCCATACTTAAATGATGATGCCTATATGATAGAAAAAGCAACATATTATGCCGATAGAGTAATTAATTTGCCATCTAGCACTAACATCACAAAAGAAGACATCGAATATGTAGTGGAAATGATTAAGGAAGTATTACATGATTAATAAAAACATAATTATTAAAGATGATATTACAATTATCCAAGCTCTTAAACTCATGGATGAGGTTGATAGAAAACTATTGATAATCTGTGATGGTGATACTTTTAAAGGTGTTCTTTCGATTGGTGATATTCAAAGAGCTTTATTAAAACAAATTAGTATGCAATCTCCTGTTAAATTGATTCTAAGAAGTGATATTGCAATTGCTTCTAGCAGTCAAAAGAAGGAAGAGGTTTTAGCCGAGATGAAAAGAGAAAGAATTGAGTGTATGCCTGTTGTGAATGAACAAGGCATGCTTGTCGATACTTTAGAATGGGCTACTGAATTTGGTGTTGAATATAAAAGGACATTGGATGAAAACTATCCTGTTGTTATAATGGCTGGCGGTAAAGGAACTCGCTTAAAACCATTAACTAATTTAATTCCAAAGCCTTTAGTACCTATTTCTGATAAAACAGTAATCGAAGAAATAATTCATCAATTCACTTCAGTGGGTTGTAAAGACTTTTTCGTTTCTATAAACCATATGGGGGATTTAATTAAAGAATTCTTCAAAAGAAAAAATATTACTGATTATAATATCAACTTTATAGAAGAAGAAAAACCACTTGGTACAGCCGGTTCCCTTTTCTTATTAAAAGATAAATTAGATAAGACTTTCTTTGTATCTAATTGTGACATTATCGTTGATGTCGATTTTAAAGAAATGATGAAATATCACAAAGAAAACAACAACATTATTACAGCGTTGTCTGTAGTAAAAGATTTTTCAATTCCTTATGGGACTTTAGAAACAAAAGAAAATGGTAAATTAGTTGGTTTAAGAGAAAAGCCTAAGATGATATATCAAATTAATTCTGGTGTATACATCTTAGAACCAGAAGCTTTAAATTATATTAGTGATAACGAATTCATTCATATAACAACGCTTATGCAAAGACTGATTGATGATAATAAAAACGTGGGTGTTTTCCCTATTTCAGATGGTTCTTATTTCGATATGGGGAATTGGGATGAATATAATAAAGTAATCGAAAAATACAAATAACATAACATGGTATCATAGATACATGAATATGATTATCACTTGTTTAAAAGCCTTATTATCAGTATCTGCATTATATTTTTTAAATAGTTTGGATTTTTCAAACTATTTTTTACTTGCACTAGTAGCATTTATTTTTTATATCTTCTTTAAAAACACGCGCAAATATAAAAAGAATACAGTACTTTTATCTTTAGTTTTAACTTTCTTTCTTTTGTTAGGAAAATATAAGATTTACTTAGATGATTCTAACAGTTTAATGTTAGTGATAAAACTAATCATTACACCTATTGGATCTTATGTTTTGTTTCAACATATATTTGGTTTTGCATTTGATATCTTAGATAATAAGAAGATTAAAAACATCACTCCTATTAGTTATAAATTATCTTTTGTTATTGCTTTTTTGGTTATTTGTTTGTCTTGGTTAGTGGTTTTGATTATTAAATATCCTGGTATCATCTATCCTGATACTTTAAACCAAATTATTCAATCATTTGGCGATAGGCTTTTTAATAATAAAAATCCATTATTTCACACTTTACTAATTAAGACTTTTTACAACATTTCTTTATTTTTTACCAACAATATTAATGTCGCTACTTTTATAGTTAGCTTAGCCCAATTAGTTTTTTGTTCATGTATTTATGCTTATGTTTGTAAATATATTTATAAAAGAACTAATAATATTTATTTTTATATCGCAACATTATTATTCTATGGTTTTATTTCCTATAATGTTTTCTATAATATTAGTATCTCAAAAGATGCAATGTATGCTGTTTTTACCGCATTGTTTGTATGTATGATTGATAAATTATGTAACGAACCATCCAACAAAAGTATTATCTTATTTGTGATAACTGGTATTTTATATTCATTACTTAGAAACAATGGCTTTTATAGTTTGACAGTAGTCGCTTTCGTGATTATAGTTCTATGCATTAAATTTAATTTCAAAAAGTTAACTATCACTATACTTATTACACTTCTATTAACCGGTGTAATAAGAGGCCCTATATATAATGCTATACTAACTAACTTAAACAAGGATTATAAAGGAGATTTTTACGTTCCATCCGCAGTAGCGTTCCATGATAGTTTTATTACCGTTGTTCCTTTTCAGCAAATCGCAAATGTTGTCGTGCATGAAAGGGAACTAAACGAAAAAGAAGAATGGTTAATTGAAGAATATATTCCTTTGGATGAGGTGAAAGAAGCATACAATCCTATTCTTGTTGATGAATTATACGAACATATTAAAGATACATGTAAACCAACTCGATTAAATATTCCAAAAATAGAATATTTTAAACTGTGGGTTGAACTATTCTTAAAATATCCATTAGATTACTTGGAAGCATATGTAAATATGAATAAATACTATTTCTATCCAAATAAATATATTGAGAATATGTACTATACTTCAATCTATCCAAACGAATATGGAATTAAATATATTGATAATAATGAAACATTAATTAATAAAATAGAAACTTCTTACAGCAATCAAAAAAAGATTCCTTTAGTATCTAGTTTATTTAGTCCGGGCACAGTTGTGTTTATTCTATTAATCGGCCTATATTACTGTTTATTAAAGAAAAATAAGACAACTTTTGTTAGCATGTTCCATTTATTAGTAAACTTCTTAATCCTTATGGCATTTGTACCATTAAATGATGAATTTAGATACATCTATCCAGTTGTCGCGTGTTTGCCACTTATAATTACACAAACAACATCTAATAATGAATATAAGGAAGGTAACGCAAAATGAAGATTGTAAAATCTATACTATGTACCATTGGTTTAACTTATTTAACTAATATATCTTTAGTTAGTATTTTTCCTCTTATTTTATTAGTTGTTTTCTTGGCTCTGTATTCAAAAATTGAAATTATCAAAGATAAGAAAGCATATGTTTTATCATCTGTAATGTCATTGTTATATTTTCTTGTTTTCTTAAGAAAAGAATTTGTCTTATCTTTTAAATATCTAATTATTTTTATTTCTTTATACTTAATATTTGAGCTTTTAATTAGTTACTTTTTTGAAAGGATAGGCAAAAATGTCTAAATTATTTTCAATTATAATTCCAACATATAAGGGGTCTGACTCTTTACCAATTGCTTTAGCTTGTTTAGAAAAACAAACATTCAAGGATTTTGAAGTGATTGTTTCTGATGATAATGGTAAAGATAGTGATGAACAAATTAAAACCCAAAAAGTGATAGATACTTTTAAAGATAAGTTGAATATAAAGTATTTAATCAATAAACATGTAAATGGTTCTTATGCTAGAAATCAGGGACTACAGAATGCTGAAGGTAAGTATATTTGTTTTCTTGATGATGATGATTTCTATCTAGATTCTTATCTTGAAGAAATAAAGAAAACATTTGAATTAAATAAAGATATATCTTTTATTTTTTCAAATGTTGTAATCATCTTAAAAGAAGGTGTAAGTAGAATTGTTGAATGTAACGATATTGATTCAAAAAGTTTATTATTCTATAAGAAAGAAATTGGAACAGGATCTAATATTTGTTTTAGAAGAGAAGTTTATGATACTGATGGCGGCTTTAATGATTCTTATCTAAGACTACAAGACATTGAATTTGTAGCCAAGAAATTAGCTAAGTATAAGTCTATTTCTCTAGACAAACCGTTAGTTGTTAAGTATTACAACTCTAATGATAATTTCCCTAATTTTGATAGAAATATTAAGATGTGTGAAAAACTAAGAGACGATGTTTATAAACTTGGAATAATTAATAAAGAAGAATATGCAGAATTAAGGAACAATCAATTACTTAATATCTTAAAGGATATGATTGTTAAGAAATCTTTAAAAGATGATGTTAAAAGAGTTTATAAGATGATTAATAATATTCCATTCATGGTAAAAGCATCTTATTATACTTACTTATTATCGCCAAAACTATTTAATACTATTTTTAAAGTTATATTTTCTTCTACAAAAGAGAATAATGACAGTAACGTTAATGAATTGATAGAATATAGAAAGAAATTGGAAGAAATTTATAAATGAGAGTTTGTTTTTTAATTGATGATTTTAGTGCAACAGGTGGTATTCAAAGAGTAGTGCCTATTGTGGCAAATGGCTTAAGTGAATATCACGATGTTTTTGTCTTGTCTATGTATCAAGAACATGGTGATGGCAATTATCAACTATATAAAAACAAACCTTCTACTGTCATTCAAGGCAAAAAGAAATATATTCAACAAGCATTCAAAGTCGTTGGCTTATTAAAAAAATACTTAAATAAAAATAATATAGATATTTTAATTACATGCAGTGAAATGTTAACACCATACACTTATTTAGCTACTAGAACAAATAAGATCCCTTTTATTTGTTGGTGTCATTCTGAAAAAGGACAAGAAAAATTTGTTGATCTATTTAAGAGTTTTGTGGCTAAAAAAGCTGACTGTATAGTAGCTTTAACTGAAATTAATAAAAATGTATTTATTGATGAATTACACGCAAGAAATAGAGTTGTATCTATTCCTAATCCTATTGATCCTAAATTGCTTGATAAGGTACATGAATACAATTGGGAATCAAATAGAATTATTACAGTGGGTAGATTTTGTTTCCAAAAATACTATGAAAAACTAGTTGAAGTAGCTGCTATAGTATTTAAAAAACATCCTGATTGGGATTGGGATATTTATGGTGATGGTCCCGATATGGAAAAGATTAGTTCTATGATTAAAGAAAACAACATTGAGGATAATTTACACTTACTTGGAAGTATGCCGAATGTTTACGATAAGTACCAATTGTATTCTTTATTAGTGATGACATCTAAATCCGAGTGTTATCCTATGGTTCTACTTGAGGCAATGGCTAATAATTTACCAATGGTAGCTTTTAATATTCCTGGTGCTAGAAGCATTATTGAAAACGATATAAACGGTTATTTAACTGAATGTTTTGATGCACAAGAAATGGCTGACAAAATAGTTGAATTAATTGAATCTAAAGATAAAAGAATTGAATTATCTAATGGTAATAATAAACTGATAGAAAAGCACACAATTATTACAATTGTTGATTTGTGGAATAAGTTGATTGATGAGGTTTTGAATGATAAATAGTTCATTAATTTCAATCATCATTCCTGTATACAATTGCCAAGACTATCTTAAAAGATGTTTAGATAGTGTTTTTTTGCAAGATTATAGCAATTATGAAGTAATATGCATCGATGATGGATCAACTGATGATAGTGCTCAAATTGCTAAAGAATATAATGTTAGATACTATTATCAAGAGAATAGTGGTCAAGCTGTAGCGCGAAATAAAGGCATTGAATTAGCTAAAGGTGAATGGCTTTGTTTTGTGGATAGTGATGATGCGATACAACCTAATTATCTATCTAAAATGTATGAAGCAACAAATAATGATATCGATATTGTAGTTTGTAGGATAAAGAGAATTAACGAAGATGGATCTTACAATATTGATGTAATGAAGAAGCTGGGAATAATTAATAATAAAGAAGCTTTAGTTACTGTTAACTTAGGTCCAACTAATAAATTAATAAGAAAAGAAGTAATTAAAGATAGTCGCTTTGCGGGTGATAAGTTAAGATTTGAAGATGTTTTATTTACCACTGAACTATTAGCAAACTCAAGACATATTAATATCATCGATGATATTTTGTATGATTACTATATTAGAGAAAACTCTACTATGCGTAAGTTTGATAATACTTTAAATGATATTTTCATTATCCTTGATAGATTAATTAATAAACCTTTTTATAAAGATTATAAAGATGAAATAGACTATATAGTTTTTAAGAATGGTTTGTTTGGACATTTATCTAGAATCATTTATTTTGATAGTAAAACAATTAATAAAGAACTTAAAAAAGCCGACGATTATATAAAGAAAAATGTTCCAGATTATAAAAAGAACAAATATATCATGAGTGATAAACAACCATATTTTTATGTTGGTACGAGATTATATATTATTGGTTTATTATGGATTTTAATTCCACCTTTAAAAATACTAGAGAAAAATATTAAGCGATAAACTTTTTAAGATACTGTTTTAAGTAAATAAAACCACTTCTTATAGAATTACGGTATAAAACCACTATCATTAATAAACAAAACAAATACATTAATACTGAAATAATATTAAATGAATAGTAAGAATTATATAAAGAGAATATTGTTGTAGCTACTATTAATAATGTAATTTTTGGTAGTTTTAATTCAATATAGAAATATTTATTAGAAATAATCGATTTCAAATAGAATAGGAATACATACGATAAACCTGTTGCGAAGGCAGCACCTTTAAATCCAAATTTAGGAATTAATATAAAATTACCAACAACATTAAATAATAATGAAATCGCATTAATTAGTGAAAGAAGTTTTGATTTTTTTTCAAATACAAGTCCATTTGTCGTTGTTTCTGTTATTGTGTATAAAATTGGTCTATACAATAAGAAAGGTAATACAAAAACTGCTTCTCTATAAGCTGGACCTAAGAAGTAGGCAAACAAATCTTTAACTAGGATCATTGATAAGCCAAAGAAAAACATCACAATTGTTACATATTCATAAGTATCAGTAAAAAACTTATGATCGGTTTTATCTTGTTCATAATGTTCAACAGAAATAGGTGTCCATACAGTATTAAAGGTTGTTTGAATTATGGCGAACATGTTCGCTAATGTCATGGCACTAGAATAGATACCAACATCTGCATAAGTTGTTAAATATTTGAGTGATAACTCATCGGCTACATTAAACAAGGCAGCAATACCAATCGAGATAATGAATGGCCAACTATATGTAAATAGTTCCTTCATTGAAATTGGAAAATTATCTTTTTCGATTTCAAGGTGGTTCCAAATATTTTTTTGAAATATTAAACCAAAAATTAAACTAATTAAACAAGCTAATGAAATTGATAATACTAAAGCCAATAAATTATCTACATTTAATAATCTAAAGATTAAGAACAAAATTATAAGATAGTTTACTCGTTGACTGACGTTCACAAAAGAAAATAACTTAGAATTTTGTTCAAGTCTTATTACCAATGTGCTAAATCGTAATAGAAGTTGTAAAAATATATAAACAAACAATAGAAAGGTTATAGAATTGTCAAAATCAATATCGATGATATTTAAAAAAGTTAATATTGATAGAACAATTAATAGTACTGTGCTTAATATTATCGGGTATTTAACACAATTATAAAAAAGTGTAGATTTATAGTTTGAAGAATCCTCAACATAATAGAATCTGACAAGCGCTTGGTCAAAACCTAAGCACAAAACTAAGACAGCCACGCTTGCATATGTATCAAAAATAGTAAATTGTCCATATATTTCAGGGGAAACAATTCTCGTGATGATTGGAACTGTTATTATGCCAATCAATACATTAATAATTGTTCCAGCACCGATCACAAAGATTTGTTTAAGGATACTATTTTTCATCAAACTTTTCCTTATGACTTAAATAAGATTCAATATAGTATCTAGGTCTCTTTTTAGTCTCAATAAATGTCTTACCAACATATTGGCCTATAACACCAAGACACACTAGTTGAACACCACCAATAAACCAAATAGAAGCAAATAATGATGTCCAACCTTGAATTGTATGTCCACTAGCGTGTTGTACTAAAGAATAAATAACTGCAATAATCGCAATTAAGATAGCTATAAAACCAAGATAAAGGATTAGTGTTAATGGCTTATCACTAAAAGAAGTAACACCATTAAACGCAAAAGAAAGCATCTTCTTTAAAGGATACTTAGATTCACCCTTTAATCTAGGAGATCTCTTATAATAAACACAATCGGTCTTAAAACCAAGTTCTGGAGCTAATCCTCTTAAGAACAAATGTGTTTCAGAATATAAAGATAATTCATCTAGGGCTCTATTAGACATCAATCTAAAATCAGCACTATTGTATACAGTCTTAGCACCCATATAGTTCATTAATTTATAGAAAGCTTCAGCAGTAAACTTCTTAAAACCACTATCACTTGTTCTATCGTTTCTAACACCATAAACAATGTCACAACCCGAATAGTACTTCTCAACCATTTCTTCAATAACACCTACATCATCTTGTAAGTCAGCATCAATTGAAATGGTTACATCTACTTCATCTTTAACTTGCATCAAACCAGCTAGCAACGCATTTTGATGTCCCTTATTACCAGCCAAATTTAAACCATGTACATACTCACTATTTTCATATGCATTTTTAATAACATCCCAAGTCTTATCCTTAGAACCATCATTAACATATAATATAAAACTATTTGATTTAACTACTTTTCTTTTTACTAAATCTTTCATCAAATCATTTAATACTTTATCAGTATCTGGTAGTGCTTCTTCCTCGTTATAACAAGGAACTACAATAGCTAATCTTTTAATCATTGCGTCTTTCCTTTTCTAATTCTTCGACTTTTTTCTTTAATACTGCTATTTCATAATCTAAATTTATAATATCTTCGTTATGTCTACTAATAATAAAATATATATAAAATGTTAAACAATACAATAAGAACATCATAATCAAGAATACTGCATTAGATGGTGTTTCAATCCCTATAAGATATGACAATTTATATATAATGTTTGGAAAAGCAGAAATGATAACCATGCTGATTCCCCAAAGAACCCAAATAATCGCATATCTAATACTTATTTTGTTTTTTAAAACATTCTTAATTACAAAAATTAAGACTGCGATGGAACCTAATAATAAACTTAATTGTAAAACTTTACTCATACTACCTCGCAAATAGAATAGATATAATTACACCTACCATAAAATTAATAGCCTTAAATGGATTAACAAAATAAGAATCGCCATCTTGTCTATCCAACATCTCAACTTGTACTTCTTTAACTTTAAAGCCTTTTCTAATTAAATAACACAAAGCATCCGGTTCTGCGTAAAAGTTCATTTCTTTAGAAAATTCCGCAATTGTTTTCTTGCCCAAAGCACGCATACCACTTGTAGGATCGGTTACTTTTACTCCAGATTTTAATTTAATAAAGAAACATAAAATTCTACTCCCAATCATTCTAGTAGAAAAAGATTTCTTCTCGTCTACAAATCTAGAACCAACAACATAATCATAACCATTTTCAATTTCCTCAATTAAAGGAGCTACATATTTAGGCTGGTGTTGGCCGTCACCATCAATACAAATAACACAATCATAATTATTGTCATATGCATATTTAAAGCCTACTCTTGTAACACCGGCAATACCTAAGTTAACAGGTAAATTCAAAATATTAAAACCTTCCTTTTTACAAAGCTCTGATGTGTTATCCGTTGATTTATCATTTATAATCACATAATCATAACCAAAAGATTTAATATCTTCTATTAAAACTTTCAAATTTTTAGACTCATTAAACGCTGGAATAATAATTAAAGTTCGCATATGTTTAGATTATATCATTTTAGTTCTTTTAATACTCTTGCAGGATTACCACCAATAATACAATTAGGTGGAAACTCCTTAGTTACAATAGCCCCGGCTGCAACGACTGTATTTTTATTTATCCTAGTTCCAGGCATTATCTTAACGCCTTCACCAATCCAAACATTATCATCTATAAAAACTGGTTTGAATTCTTCATATCCTTGTTCAACAAATGGAATATTTGATATTTCATGCTTATGGTTTCTCGTATAAATAATACAATTGGGACCCATCATTACAAACTTACCGATTGTTACATAGTCTCCAACTATAGCATTAACTCCAATTGAAGAATTATCTCCAATTTTTAATGTTGAATTTATTTGGCAGTTCTTTTCAAAATTAACATTCTTACCACACTGTGCAACATATTTATTTAAAAGCAAATATCTCACCTTCATTGCAAGCTTGCCACCTATGTGGTATGAAATTGGAAGGTGTTTTCCAAAAATCAAATATAGTAAATAATAAATAACATTTCTAAATTTCATAACAGCATCTTTCTATAATAGTTGTTAATAATATAAAATATATTTATGCAATATTTTATATATATCTATTTCATATTATTATTACTATTATATTATGAATTATTAGGTCAAGCCGTTTCTAAATTCTTTAAAATAAGTTTTAATTCTTTATACTTACCTTTAGGGTTTACAACTACACAAGCTTTTTCTTATTTTTTTACTAGTATTATTTCTTTTTTGAATTTAAATACTATATTTTATTATTTTGTTCAAACTTTACTACTTCTGCTAAGCATTGTATTTATTATTAAAACAGAAGAATATAATCGATATAAATTTAAACCATGGAAATTATTTTTTATAATATTGTCTACAATGTTCTTGCTATTTTATTCATACGACACGACTTTGGGCGACCTTAACGGCTTTGATACCACTTACTATTTAAATTTAATCAGCCAAAATATAGGTATTAAAGAAATGAATTCTACAAATCCTATTTGGGGCTTTTATAAACAAGGAAGCATCGAAGATTTGTATTCCTTTCAAACTTATTTTTATAGTGCTTCATTTTTGTTGTTTATTTTTCAAAAAATAGCCAGTTTCTTAAAAATTTCTTTTTATCCAGTGATTCAATTTATTTGGTTATTTCAAACTTTATTTTTTATTCTCTTATCAAATATAGTCTGTGAATCAATAGATATTTTTAACAAAAACAAAGAAAGACTTTCATTGTATATTGTTTCTTTTGCAATTTTAATTCTATTTTTTGGACGATATCAATATAACAACGTCTATGGTTTTTTTGGAAATACACTTAGAACAGTAATTCAAGCCTATTCTTGTTTATTTGTTTATAATTATTTCAAAACGAATAATACAAATTTTAAATATTTAATATATTTATTTATTTTATGTAGTTGTTCTTTATCATCTACCGGTGCATTTATTTCTGTTTTATTCATGTTTGCCTTGTTTTTTATATTGAATAGCAGTGATAAAAACATACTTAAAGAATATGCGATTGTTCTTTTTCCGATTTTTACAAACTTGATTCAATATACACTTAAAAGGAACATCGTTGTTTCAATTTGTTTAAGCATCTTAATCTGTTCTTTGTTATTTATTTTTAATAAAACTTTAATATCTTTAATTAAAAAATACAAAAAACTGTTACTTATCTTGATATTTGTATTTATGTTTGTAATGTCATATCAAACCACTAAAAATATCTTTGATTTCTCTGGTTTCTTTTCTAGAACAGGAAGAACATATGACATGGTTTTATATTTCTTTAATTTTTCTTTAAAGAAGGGTTTTAATGTCACTAACGTTTATATCATTTACTGTGATTTGATAGTTTTATTTAATTTATTATTTAAAAGAAAAGATAAATTAATGACGATTGCTTGGATCTTAATTATTTGTTTCTTTAATCCATTCTGTTGTAACTTTTTAAGTAAAGTTAATACTGTTTATTATCGTGCTTATGAAATAATACTAAATCCATTCACTATTATTTATATGACAAATAACATCTTTGAGATGATAGATAATAAGGCTATTAATTATTCAATAAGCATTATTGTTCTATTGGTAATTGCTTATACAGCAAATTTATCAAAACCAATGTATTATCACGAATCATATATCCCTAGTAAAGACTATAATGGTTTCTATCGTATGAATAATGATGAGATTGACGTTATTAACGAATTAAAAGTTTATTGTCTTGATAAAGAGAATCCAAGGATTATTACACCTAATCTTTTAACTCAATCAATGTTACAAAAGGGTACTTATATCTTTGGAAGATCATTACAAATAAATCCTGAATGGTCAGATGCTGAGAAAGAACTATATGGTATATTCTATCCAGCCATCTATTATAACGATCCAGATCAACCAGCTAATCCTGATTATGATAATTATGAATCATATTTAAAAGAGGCTGATATCGACTATGTGGTAGTTGATAAGAGCCTAATGCACTATTATCCTGAAGAAGATAATTATTATGGTTTATATTACTATTTATTAAGAATCGGTAGAGATATTAACGTCTTATATGACAATAATTCATATCTAATTATTAGTGTAGATAAATAATTGCATATTTAGCTGTTGAATATTCTGATTTTGTATAAGTACCATCACTACATACAGCTTCAGCCAACGGCATATATTCACCTTTATAATCTATAAACAATCCATTATCAACAATAACGATATCAAAATCGGATTGTTTTAATAGTTCAATGACCTCATCATATTTAGGTGGATCTGTTGGTCTAAAGTTATCCCAACCATTAGGCGGATAGAAGATTAAATATAAATCATATGTTAAATCATTATAGGCAGCATAATCATATTTAATTTCTTTGCCAATTAAATATTCACCATCTTTAATAAATGAATTCATAAAGAAAGTCGAATTAATAATTCTAGGTCTTTCAATTCCTTTATCTTTAATAAGATTACGAACATTATTAATCATCTCAAGTTCATTATTATCAATCTTATAAATATAGTTATAATCATCACTAGGTTTAAATGATTCATGATAATATTGTGGAATTTGAGTTACCGCTAAAACGGTTGAAGCAGCTAGTAAAATATATGAAACAATCTGTTTTTTACTAATGTTTTCATATAAATAATTAATAAAGTAAACTAGTGTAAATTGATTAATAATAATATCGTAGGTTCTATAGTATACCCAATTGATTTTATTCATATAAGTAGCACCAAACGGATTAAATACAGACAATATCAGTACAATACACACAATTGAGAATGGGTGTTTTTTATTTTTAAACAAATGATAAAACAATGGTATTAATACAATAGGGTTGAAAATCCAATGTCTATAATTAAAGAAATCGAAATAATCCCAAGACATATCTTGCCTTTCTGAATAATTATAAGTGAATCCATAAAAATCAAATAAGTTGTGTGTAATTCTAACAGACATCACAATTAGGAATAGGGCAACTAATGCAATAGTTCCATAACGAATATATTTATTCTTATAAATCTTTAAAATCAAATCGTTCAAGAAGTATAAGATTATAAACACTAACAAAGTAAAAACTATTACATACCATTTAATGCCTAATTGAACACATAAGATATTTAACACTGGCATAAATAGGAATAATGCATAATACTTAATAAGATTAACTTCTTTATCATATAGATAAAAGAACAAGCCAAATAAAACAAAGACAAATGCGAAGGTTCCTGTTGAAGAAAAGCCACACAAACCTAGCATACATGTTAAGAATATAAATAAATCATTATGTTCTTTCGAGTCAAAATATTTGAATAAGAAAATGCTTGCTAGTGCATGAACGCTCATTCTATAAGAGTTACCCAAGAAACCAAAGGAATTATTGTAATAAAGGTTATTCAAAAACAACACCAACAACACAACAAAAGATATTTGCATTATTTTATTTTTTATCTTCAATTCTTTTATTGAAGATAAAGACATTGAAATAAACATACAGTGTAGTAAGATTTGGAACGTCCAGACATAAGATGGTAGGAAATCTAAGCTAACATGTAATAATCCAAATAATTTTTGTGCAATATAAATATAAGAAGAAATGAAATAATTATATGATTGGAACACATAAGTAATTGCTTGTGGATGGGTGTTAGGGAAAGTACCAAATAGAGGTTGTACTGAATTTAATGCAGCAGTATCTACGTTATAACCAATATAATTAACATAGAACACAATATCATAGCCGTGTGGATCAGCAAGTGTTCTATTGTATGATTCAAATATTTCAAAAGCTAATATAATTAGAAATACTATTAAGTACTTATAATCAAATGAATAATCTATTTTTTTAATATTTTTAATAATAAAAATTAAAGAAATTAAAAAATAACTGCATAATAAAATCACATAATAAATAGACGGCATATCTAACGATGATATTGGCCAACCAACAACATATAGTATAGCCATCGTAAATACCATACCTATTGAAAATGATATATCAAATGGTTTTCTATTGAATTTTAACAAAATAACTCTACCTAGAAGCTCAAAATAAAATAATAAAGGGATAAATAATATAAAGTATTTCATGAATTTAGTATAGCACAGGGCTAAATGCCTTTTTCGAATGGTATAATTCAATGGATGAAAAAGCTATTTAAAAACGAGAATATATTTACACTTGCATTTGTAATTGTTGCCCTACATCCAATAATTGAATTGGATTATCTTATTGGTGATAAACTTCCTATTCCTAGATTAACCACAATAATAGATTTTCTAGTATTACCATTGCTGGTAATTCTTGCTTTTTGGTTTAATGAAAAAAATAAGAAAAAAGTTGGAATCTTATTTGTAATCTATGCAATAGTATTTGGTATTTACTTTATACTACATTGTAGAAATGCCAATATTATTCAAGGAAGTATTCATTTAACTGATAACTTCTGTTTCAATATTAAAGATGAAATTATCTACACATTAACTTTACTAATACCTTTGGTTTATGTATATGTATTTAATTTAACTGACATTGGTGAAGAAATTGTAAAAAGAGTAACTATTTGTTTATCATGTGTAACTGCTTTACCTATTTTTATTTCTAACTTATTTGTTTTTGGTAAATCTACTTATGTTGGCTATACAATAGACAACTTCTTAACATGGTTTTCTTTACCATATACAAGGTTTTGGCACCATCCTAGAAGATATGCGACTAAGTTCTTTTTTGAAGAAGGAAATACTATCGGTATTTTGATGTTAATGGTTTTACCTTTCCTTTATTATTTCTTCTATAAAGAAAAGAACAAGATTAAGAAGACTTTAATTGGATTATTAATCCTTATTCATAGTTTAGCTATGATTATCTTATCAACTAGATTAGCTACTTATTGTAGTGCACTAATACCTGTAGCTATGTTATTCATTTACATTCTATTAATGTTATTAAAGAAAGAAAAACTGCAAATCATCTATTTAGTTTTTTTATTGGTAATGACAGGAGTGTCTGCATATATTATTCCTTATGGTCCTGCTTATCAAAATCAACTGATTGATGCAGATGATTATGTGTTTATCAAGGGCGATGAGAAACAAAGAACCGAAGGCAAAGATTTATTAAAGGATGCAGATAAACTTGTTAAATGGAGTGAGTCTTGGCGTGATTTCTATGTGTTTATGTTTGAAGATTATCAATTCTTAATGAATGTAACTCCACCAGTTTACTATACCACTTGGTATAGTTATGAACATGATCCACAATTCTGGGTAGATCTTATCTTTGATTATGACTTAGAAGAAAGAGTTAATGGTAGACAAATTGAAACAATCTTTACTAAGTATAAGTGGAAAGAATTAACTATACCTCAAAAACTAACTGGTTTTGGTTATGGTACTTTTATGAGAGGTGGTATTTTGATTGAAAGAGACTTTGTTCAACAATATTACAGCTATGGTCCAATTGGTGTAGTACTTTTAATGGGCGCTTGGATAATTTTGTTAGCTTATTGTGGTATTAGAATGCTATTTGGTTATAAAAAAGGAAAGTGGACTTATCTTAACATAATAACTTTAATGTCCCTATGTTTAGGCTATATAAGTTCTTATGTAAGTGGTCACACTTTCGATGAATTAACTACTACATTATTTATAAGTTTCTGTTTAGGTTTCTTAGTTAAAAAGATGTCTGTTAGTGAATAATTTATTCTTTAAATAAGAGAAACCGAAAGCAGCTTCAATCAATAAAACTGAATAATATGGAAGAATGTATCTTGTTTTTGCTTCCCATAGGATACTGAAGAAAAAGCCTCCTATCACAAACACAACGAATATCAATTCTTCCATTTTTATATTCTCTCTATCTTTAAAGATATTAATTGAGAACACAACACACATTAAGTAAACAAACATTTGATGACAGTTAACCACAACATTTAATATTTTATTAACACTGCCTTTATATATAGTTGTGGCTATTCTACCCGTGTTACCTTTAAAGCTTTGATTCATAACAAAAGCTTGGAACATTGGTGAATTCCATTGAAGATTAATCTTCTTGTAATAAAAGTTTAATGCCATGTTTGGATTCTTTTTAAACTCATCGAGTCTATTATTAATATCTTCTTTAGCCCAATTATTTGCCTCAATTGGATCGTAATTTGTTGATTGATAAGTAATAATGTTATAGTCGTTATACCATCCAGCATCACCTTGCATGCCCATTGAAATATGAAGTGTTGGTGGCATAGAAAAACTATCTTCCGGAATATAGATTCCGTATACCATTTCAGGGACTTTTAAAGCCATTATTCCAGCTAATGCCACACCTAGTAATGCGAATAATTTTTTCTTATTAAATTCTGTAATCACACTTACAAGTAAAACCAAAATAACGGCGATTATAAAGATAATTGAATTCAATCTTACATAACTAGATAAGAAACCACTAAAAATAGCTAATAATAATTTATATACTTTTGCATTGTTTATGAAAGAAATCAACATCCATAAACAGAATGAAATACAACCTATAGACATTACATCACCATACACAAAATCACTATATATAAACAAAGGAACAAAACCCATTGCTAATAGTAGATAAAATATTTCAGCATCGTCTTTATATTTTAGGTGGGAATTTCTAATAATCATATCATTTGATACAACAAATAATCCTATAAATAAGGTGTTCATTAATTGGAAAGCTGTATGATTACTGTCGCCAAAGAATTCGTAAACCAACTGAATTACATGAATCAAACCTAATTGTTGTTGATAGATACCTACATATTCACCTCTATTTAAACCAAAGTAATTGTATTCGTTAAAGTAATGTGCAAACAAACACACCGCAGTTTGATCGGCTATTGGCTCTTCATTAGAAGAAAGTACCCACAAAATAGAGAATCCAACGCACACAACAACACACAGCAATAACAAGATATTTCTATTAATATACTTCTTTACGAGTTTATATAATATGTAAAATACAATAATCGTTAAAGCTATTAATAATATGTTTATAAAAACATTATCATTAACAAGCACGGGAATTTCTTTTTCGTATGTTTTGTTCAATCCTGTTTTAAATAATGATAAAACAAATAAGAAAGAAAAAATTAATAAAAATAATATTGATAGAAAGCCAACTACAATTTTTTTAAATTTAGCCATATGTTAAATATATCCCTTCTATATTTTAAAATTTATATTTGTTTATATTCACATCAATAGGGCATTCTTCTTCTTTCTCAATAAACATCAACATATATAAAGGTAGATACAAGATACTATTTTCATATGTAACGTTTTCTTTAGAGAAGACGATAGATTTAGATATATTATCTTTATATACTTCTTTGATATTATTGATGGCAGAATGTCTTTGGTAACCTTTGCCACTTTTTACTTCTATTAACACAACACCTTTTTCATTTTCATAAAGAAAATCAATTTCACCATATTTTTTACTGTTGTAATAATATAAATCAATTCCTTTATTTGTAAGTTCTTGAGCTACAACATTCTCATAAATAGATCCAGCATTAATATCTTTATCATTATTAAGAATCATCAATTTGCAATTCTTGCCGTAAAGAGTTGTTAATATCCCCACATCGGATAAGAATACTTTCATTAGTGAACTTTTCTCATTTAATTTAAGAGGACTCTTAGGTTCTGTAACATTAAAAGTAGGCAACGCAACACCGGCTTTATATAACCATATAAAACTATCACTTATTCTTTCATATCTTAAATTCTTATTAATATCCGCAATATTAAAACGTTTATTACTACTATTTAATTCCGCAGGTATTAAATCATAAATATTAGAAATAATTAATTTCTTATCTTCAGATTCATACTTAGTAAAATCAACCTTATATTGTTCAACTAAACCTTTATGAATATCAATAACATCATCAATATTATTAAACTTTAAATAAGCATCCACAGCAGAAGGCATACCACCAATAATCATATAAAGATTAAATAACTCCATCATCTTTTCATGAATATAAGGATCGACTTCTTTTTGATTAATATATGAATCCTTTAGTATATTGATTACTTCATCTTGCACATTAAATAGTTGTAAGAACTCTTTAAAAGATAGAGGATGCATCTTTATAGTCTTTAAATAACCAACAGGAGCTGATTTTAAACCACGCATTTCAACTCCTAAAAGACTACCAGATAATATAAATTTATATCTTCCATCATCTAACAAAAATTTAATTTTAGTTAAGATATCTTTATATACTTGTATTTCATCTAGAAAGAAGATGGTCTTGTTAGGAATGATTTTCTTATCAGTACCTAAAGATAATTTTAATACCAAATCACTAGCATCCTTAGCGTCCCTTAAAGTATCAGCAATTCCTTCATCTTCAATCAAATTATACTCAACATAAGTGTAATCTGATTTCTTTAGACATTCCCTAATGATAAATGTTTTACCAACCTGTCTTGCCCCATCTATTAAAAGGGCGCGATTATCATTTGATATCCATTCATATATTTCGTTTTCTACATCTCTTCTTAGCATAATTACGTTTTCCAATACTATTTTATATTGTTTTTGTACGTTTTCCAATAGAATCTAACCTTATTTTTGTGCGTTTTTCTATAGTATTTAACAATATAAAAAAGAAAATCCGAAGCTAAACCCCCAACTTTCCAAGCACACATCCTAGAACATGCACCCCAATTAGTATATATATACTATCATTTCACAGCAAAAAGTCAATTAACCACTTTTAATATGTTAACCACTTTTAATATTGTTAATAACACGCGATTTTGATACCACTTTCACATTTTAAAATGATACCAGTTAAATTTAACCTTCTTATAATGATTTTAAGGAGGTTTTTTTGTATGTATGGATACAAAGATAAGTAAAGAAAATGTATTGAAACTATTAAAACGGAAAAGAGATGGAACCCTTAATTCAAGCTTTAAACAATTAGAAATGGAAACTGGTTATAGTAAAGGACATCTAAAGAAACTGTATAAGCAATTAGCTACTGAAGATATTGAAACCTTATCTAAACATAAAAATATAGGCCTCACTTCTCACAATGCTGCCTGTAATGACGAGATAAGCTACATAGTCAAATTTAAAGAGCTATATCCTAAGATTGGTGTAGCACAGTTCAAAGATGTGTATGAGGAAGACATAGTATTAAATAAAGACTATGAAGATGATGTGATTAAGTATCATTTACAAGTTAGAAGCTATGGCTTTTATCTTGATCTTTTTCATAAGATGAAATGGGTATCTCCTATTAAACACAAAGTTAAAAAGAACAGTAATAAGTAATCTGTTCAAAATAATGCATCGATGAACAATGATTTATAAAAGATGAATTTTTATTTGTAAAGCGTTTGTTGACACGTGTTTGTTGACACGCTACTTTGTGGAAGGTAATCTATTGTAGAGGATTGTTAAATGAAGACATATTGTATTACAAAAAAAGATAAGATATGTGCATCAGTTTGTTTTACTCTTTTCTGGTGGATTGTTGCGCATGGGTTTGCATTTACGAGTTTAATGTTATCTCATGATTCCCTTTTTGAATTTGTCTTATTCGATTCAGCAAAAGACAAGATTGAACTAGGAAGGTTTTTTGAACCGATATTGAGGCTTCTTATGAGTGAATATGTGACCATCCCATGGATTACTGCAATTGTATCGATAATAATGTTGAGTATTGCGGTATTTTTAAGTTTTGAAATTTTTGAATTTAAATCACTATTTGAAATGGCTTTTCTTAGCGGTGTATATGTTACAAATATAACATTAACTTCGACAATCGCTTCATACTCACATGATTTGGCTGGAGATATGGTTGCGCTTGCTTTGTCAGTATATGTCGCATATCTTTGGGTTAGATTATGCCAACAATTTAATTGGAAAGAGTTTATATTTTCGGTTTTATCCATTTCTACATTGTTGGGATTTTACCAAGCTTATTTAAGCGTAACAATAGTTTTGGTAATTATTTATTCTATTATTGAATTGATACATGGCAAACATTACTTAAAAGTAATAAAAGACGGACTATTTGCTATAGTGATTATTACAATTGGATTTATTATTTACATGATATTGGTAAAAGTATGTTGCGTCATTACCGGGATTGGGCTAAATGAAAATAGTTATAATAGTTTATCTAATTTGTGGGAAAGCGAAGAACCGTTATTTAAAAAAATTGTAACTGCATATAAACATGTTATTTGGACTTTTGTTGTGCCAACGTATGCTCCGATTACGAAATATTCAAAAAATATTTTTATGCCAAATATCTATAACTTTCAGTTATATGTTAGAACTATTGCTAATGTAGCGTTAGCATTTCTTGATATTATTTCTTTGGTTGTCGTCTTATCAGGCAGAAAAATTAAAAATAGTAATAAGTTATTGATTCTTCTTTTGGTAATAATTTTACCAATTGGTATGGATATATCTTACATAGGAAGCGCAGTCTCTCACGACTTAATGCACTACTCTTATTGGTTATTTTATCTACTATCTTGGCTATTAGTTAAAAATGTTATTTCCCCAGAAAAAATAAAGAGATATCGTAGAATCGTTGCTATCTCTATTTCGGTTTTCATGATATGCAATGTTCAGACTTCTAATTTTGTATATGTAAAAAAAGAAATATTGAAAGATTCAACTTTATCAACTATGACAAGAGTTCTCTACAAAATCGAAGATATTGATGAGTATGATAATAATACTTATGTCGCTTTTATAGGAAATATTGATGTTCAAAAAGAAATCACTGGTACTCATATGATAGATGAAATAACAGGTGTTGATTCAAATTCACAAATTACATATCAAGGCACTTATAAAAGATATTTTAAAAATATACTGCAATATGACATTAATGTTTGTGACGATTCAGAAATCGAAACACTAAAGGAACACGAAGCAGTCAAGGAAATGCCTGTATTCCCCAAAAAGGGTAGTATCAAATTAGTTGATGGAATTATTGTTGTTAAATTATCTAATGTAGAATAGAAATGGAGTTAATCAAAAAAATAAAATTAATGTAATGTCTATAATAATAATTTTTCAGTCATACCATTAAAACAAGTCGCGGATGAAACGACTAGGATTATTCTATTTTATTAGTAGATTTAATTGTGTTTAATTAATATTAAAGAGCTTGCTTGTGAAGGATTAAAGTTGGGCCCTCTAATGAGGGTAGATATACATTTGTATGTTTAGAATTCCTTTGTTCCTTGGGCAAGTTTTTTATTACCTGGTGTGATTTTTGTACACCATCATCATTATATTAGTAGGTGTAAAAGGAGACAAAGATATGAAAACTTATATTACACTTACCGCACTTGGTAACTACGTTGACATCAAAGAACTTGCAGTTGGCGAAGAATTAATCCTAGAAAAAGACAAAGAAAACCAATATGATGATGAAGCTATCAAAGTAATGGGTACCAACTACAGCAAGAAAGGCTATGTAGCTAACTCTGTTCATACTAAATGTAAAGGAACTCATTCAGCAGGTTATATCTACAACATGTTTGATGATACTTGTAAATGTGTTGTTAGATTTATTTACGATAAAGGAGCTATTGCTGAAATAGAACACAACTAGCATCTTTTTAGCACCATTAGAATATAATTGGTTGTATCATTTTTATATGTTACAAATCAAGAATATTTCTAAAACTTACAAGACTGGAAACTTCATCCAAAAAGCATTAGATGAAGTTTCTTTAAACTTAAGAGACAATGAGTTTGTCGCCATACTTGGCCCATCAGGATCTGGCAAAACCACCTTGTTAAATATTATTGGCGGTCTAGATAAATATGACAGTGGTGATTTGATTATTAATGGTATCTCTACCAAACATTATAAAGATAAACAATGGGACACTTATCGTAACCATACTATTGGCTTTATCTTTCAATCTTATAATTTAATACCACACCAAACTATTCTATCTAATGTAGAACTAGCTTTAACTATTGCAGGTATTTCTAAGAAAGAAAAGACTAAACTAGCTCTAGATGCTTTAGATAAAGTAGGTTTAAAGGAACAGGCTCATAAGAAACCTAATCAATTATCAGGTGGTCAGATGCAACGTGTTGCGATTGCTAGAGCTTTAGTAAACAACCCATCCATTGTCCTAGCAGATGAACCAACAGGTGCTCTAGATACTAAAACATCAATTCAGGTAATGGATCTTTTAAAAGAAGTAGCTAAAGATAGATTGGTTGTCATGGTAACCCATAATCCTGAACTTGCTAAAGAATATGCTAATAGAATTGTTAACTTAAAAGATGGAGTTATTATCGATGATACTAATCCATATAAGGGACTTGAATCGGGCACTAATCCGGACTCGAATCTAATGGGCTCGAATCTCCCTCCGGCTCATATGTCTTTCTTAACAGCTCTATCATTATCATTTAATAACCTACTATCCAAGAAGGGTAGAACCATCCTAACAGCCTTTGCGGGTTCTATAGGAATCATTGGTATCTCTTTGATATTAGCTTTATCTACAGGCTTTCAAAACTATATCGATAAGATACAAGATGATACGATGTCATCTTATCCTTTAACCATCCAATCAGAAACAACTAATGTCTTTACCGCTTTATTACAAGCACATGTACCAAATGACAAAGAAGAAGCTGATGATGGCCTAGTACATGAACAATTAATGATTTCATCAATGATGGATTCAGTAGGTTCTAATGATTTAAAAAGCTTTATTAGTTATTTAAATGATAATGAAGATTTATATAAAGATGATGTTAAAAAGATAAGTTATGCTTATTCTATTACACCTAGAATCTATACCAAGGACATTACTGACACCATTGTCCAACTAAATCCTAGTACTTTGATGTCTTCTATCTATTCCGATTCAGCAGCTTCACTTTTATCATCAATGTCAGCAGCTAATGCCATGGGTATCTTTGTGGAAAGTGATAAGGAAACATTAGAATCAAATACCAATCTAATACAAGGACGCTATCCTGAAAAATATAACGAAGTGATGTTGGTCTTAAAAGATAAAGATAAGATTCCTGATTTATTAGTTTATTCTTTAGGCTTAAGAGACAACAAAGTATTAAATCAACTAGTAAACGATATTATGACCAATCATGAAAGCGACATTAAAGATGAGGCAAAGACTTTCACTTATGACGAACTTATTAATAGACAGCTTAAACTAATAAATACCAGTGACTTATATCGTTATAACTATAAATATGATACTTATGAAGATATGTCTAACGATAAGGAATATCTAGAAGATATCTACAATAAATCTGAGGATTTAATCATTACAGGTGTAGCTTATTGTAATGATAATTCATCTTTAACAGGCATTATCTATTATGATTCTTTAGTTGACCATGTGATTGATATAGCTAAGGATTCACCTCTAGTTAAGAAACAATTAGTTAATCCAGATATAGATGTTTTCTCAGGAAATAAGTTTAATGAAGACAAAGAAAAATCAGGTCTTAATTTTAATGATATGGTATCTATTGATCAAGATAAATTAAAGAATGCCTTCAAATTTAACTTAGACACATCAGCTATTAAAGATACTGATTATGCATCTATCATCTTAAATAATTCAAACGATATTAAAGAAACAATCACAGCTACAACCGATAGTTTTGTGGAGGTAATCAACAATACTTATAAGTCATTTGGAACTACTTTAATTGATTCGTATAATAAGATGTTCACTCAAACCGTAACTATCGCAACATCTTGTCCTAATGATAATTACGTTGATATCACAAATCCTAGTATGGGTTGTATCTTTAATGAAGGTGATGATTATGTTGAAATAAATGGTTATAAATATGTGCCTAACAACTATATAAGCACCTCTTATGTTTACTATGGAGAATATTCTCCATTAGACCCAAGTGTTAAGACCGTTGATTTCTTTATTAATAGTTTCGATTCAAATGATGATTTTAACAACGGCATTGTTGCTATTTGTCAGAATCTAAAGGATAAGACCTATATCAATTTAACTAAAGAAGACATTAAAGATATCGCTTATGAAATGTTTAGAACTTATTTTGATGAAATTAGAAAGAATGAGAACTTTGATTCAACAACTAATCTAATTAAAGTAGATGATTTAATCGATGTTGATACAGTAGAAAATACTGTATTAACAAATAATGCAAGCAGTATCTATGGACAAGCCTATAACAGTGCTAAAGAATTAATTAATATGTTAGCTGCCAAAGGTGTGGCAAGTGCTGTACAAGAATCTACAACGCCTCTTATAAAAGTATTTGAAGGAATGGATAAGGCTATTAGCTTTGATACCCAAGCCTTCGCTAGTGCTTTTAATTTCGATATGGACGAGGATGAATTATCTAGATTAATGTCATCGATGTTAACTAGTTCTAGCGCATCATATAAGAACAATCTTATTAACTTAGGTTATCAAGACAAAGAAGAACCAACTTCTATTTCATTCTATTTTTATGATTTTGAATCTAAAGATAATTTCCTAAACTTAATTGATACTTATAATCAACAAGTAAAAGATGAAGATAAGGATATCAGTTATACTGATATGACCGGTTTATTAATGTCATCAGTATCAACTATCATTAATGCAGTAACTTATGTATTAATTGCCTTTGTCTCTATCTCGTTGATTGTATCTAGTATCATGATTGCGGTTATTACTCTAATCAGCGTCATGGAAAGAACTAAGGAAATAGGTATCTTAAGGGCAATGGGTGCTTCTAAACATAATGTTAGTTCTATCTTTAATGCCGAGACATTTATTATTGGTCTATTATCAGGCTTTATTGGGGTTGTTATATCATCACTATTAACCATCCCAATTAATAATCTAATTCATAAGTTAACTGGTGTTTATGATATTAATGCTGTCTTAAATCTAAAACCAGCTCTAATCTTAGTATTAATATCAGTATTACTTACAATGTTGGCGGGCTTTATTCCAAGTAAAAAGGCTGCTAAACAAGATCCAGTTATAGCACTTAGAAGCGAATAGAAACACTTTTGTTTATCTAAATTTATTGGTGGCTAGAAATAGCCACTTTTAGTGTTATAGGTTTTATACATCACTTTTAGCCAATAATTCAAACCAATATTTGGTTGTTAATAGTAACCACTAGACATTATCGATTGAATAGATATAGTTTTGTCTAGTAACTAGACAAAAAGTTGTCGAGTGACTAGACAAAACGTTGTCTAGTTTGTACAATATTGTCGAGGTGAGTATATGGCAATTCCAGTTAATATTAAAGAATTAATTAATCAAAACGTTGTTGAGTCTAATAGAGTAGAGTTTAAGGAAAGTTATAATCCTGCAACCATTATTAGAACTATATGTGCTTTTGCGAATGATATTGATAATATCGGTGGTGGTTATATAGTTATTGGAGTGAAGGAAGAAAATGGTCATCCAGTATATCCATTAAAAGGCGTTGATATAAATGAAATTGATAATATTTTAAAGAAATTAAGAGAAAAGTGTCATTATATAGAGCCTTTATATGAGCCAGTAGTAGAGCCTTGTTTAGTAGATGATAAGTATGTAATTGTTATTTGGTGTCAAGGAGGTTGTGGTAGACCCTATAAAGCACCTAAGGATGTAACTATTAAGGGGTCTAATAAATATTACTATATAAGAAAATTTTCTAGTAGTGTAATCGCTTCTAATGATGAAGAGAAGGAATTATTTTATGTTTCTAGCAACATTCCTTTTGATGATAGACCTAATTTATTAGCCGAAATAGATGATTTAGATTTAGGTCTAATGAGGGAACACCTTAAAGAAATAAATAGTTCTTTATATGAAAGATCTAAAGAAATGGATACCCTAAACTTGGCTAAAGATTTACAAATTGTAGGTGGTCCTGTTGAGCGCATTAAGCCTTTAAATGTTGGCTTATTGATGTTTTCTGAAAACATTGAGAAATATTTTAGATATGCACGAATAGAAGTGGTTGATATTCCAGATCCTACTGGAACAAATATGGTTGAGAAAGTATTTAAAGGTCCTATACAAAGACAATTAAAAGATGCTCTAGCATATATTAATAACTATGTTATAAAGCAATTAACGATAAAAGTTGAAGACCAAGCAGAGGCTATTCGTATTTCTAATTATCCATATAGGGCAATAGAAGAGATTCTATCTAACGCCGTGTATCATCGTTCTTATCAAATAAACGAACCAATCACAGTAAGAATTACTAATGAATCTATAGAAATAACCAGTTTCCCTGGTTTTGACAGAAGTATCAGTAATAAAGATATCGAAAAAGGCGAAATAAGATCGATGATGTATCGAAACCGTAGGATTGGTGATTTCTTAAAAGAATTAAGACTAATAGAGGGAAGAAACACAGGTTTTCCAAATGCTAAAAAAGCTTTAAAAGAAAACGGATCAGGCAATCTTAAATTCATTATGGATGAGGAAAGAAGATATTTGTCTGTTGTTATTCCAGTTCATGAAAGCTTTTTGACCAAAAAAGGCAATTCTTATGAAGACAGAATTATAGATTTATTAAGAAAAGAACATCTTTCTTTAACTGAATTAGCTATTAAGATGGGTTATAAGGGAATAAGCGCTAAACTTAGGGATACCGTAAACAGTCTAATTAGACAAAAAAGAGTATTTTATGTTTTGGATGAAAACAATAAGAAGAAACTGAAAGCTAATTAAACCAACTCTAACATACAAGCTCTTATATTGATGGTCTATAAATAATATTTGGCTAGAAATAGCCATTTTATTATATGTATTAAAAAATATGAGCTGCCTCTATATAGAAGTAGCTCATATCCATAAAACACACAAGACAATTAGGTTATAGTTGCCTAAATAACATACACTTTATTTAATCTTAGCTGTCTCAATAATAAAACTAACACTACTTGTCATACCATCAAGCTTCCCTACAAAAGTATCATAATCCTTATCATTATTCTTCAACATCTTAATATTATTCACAATATTCTTCATATCAGTACCAGAAAACTTTTTTAAATCATCAGAAGAATCATCGATTGCTTCGTTCATCTTATCACTAAATTCACTTATTGCCTTTGTCATATTAGGCATATTCTCATTTAACTTATTAATTACCGACTTTAGAGATAAACTACCATTAGCTATCTCATTCATACCACCAACTAGCAATTCCTTATTAGCACTTAATCCAACACATTCTTCTTTTATAGTTGTAGTATCAACATTTAAAGTATTAAAGCTACTTAAATCATTTTTAATATCATTAATATCGTTCTTTATATCGTTAAGCTTTTCTAGATCAACACCACTTAAATCAATCTTCTTTAAAGCCAATATTGCATTCTTAGTTTCCTCATCATTTATTTGATTCACATCAATCTTATCAATGTTTTCATTATTAGAATCAACATCATTTTTAATACTAATGATTAGATTTAAATTAACTTCAATTGAATCCAACATGGTAGTAAGTATATTCACATTATCTTTTAATTCTGTAATACTTGCATCCTTCAACAAATCATCAATGGAAGTAACTAACAAAGATATACTATCTGCCATAGTTCCAATTTGATTGATATTGGTGTTATACTCACTAATACCACTATCTAAAGAATTAATCGCATCATTTAATTTATTAACACCATCTTTTAAATTATTGCCTTCATCCTTTAACTTATTAGAAGCATCCTTGATATCATCAATCTTATCATTCAAATCACTTAAATCATTTAAAGAAGAACTCAACTTATTCAAATCATCATCTTCAATCTCTTTAAACAAACCATTAGAAATGATTGTAGCTGTATAATCTAAACTAAAATCTTCTACATCAGCTTCTATATAAGCACTGTCATTTAATTTAACATCATCAAAAGTATCAACCTTATACAACATCAAATTATCCTTTAAACCAGGTTCTCCATATAACACCACCATCTTAGTATCACCAAGACTTAATAACTTACCATTCTCTAATTTAATATTTGAAAAGCTATCACTTAACATCATCGTAGTTAAACAAAGAAAAGGAACCTTTGTATTATTAATATAATCAACAACTATCTTCAGATGACCTGACTTATGAGCTAAATCCTCAACCTTAACTTCCTTATCATTAAGATAATAAGTTAACTTAACATTAACTGGTAAATCCTTATCAATATTACCCTTATAAGTAATATCACTGCCATGATTCTCAAACACCAAAGTATTATCTCTTATTTCATGATCTTCATCACCACTGGTATTAATTACGTTACTTAAGACATTAACATCCTTTAATTCACCATTTTCATTAGCCTTTAAAGTTGTTTCAACTTCAATTTTTTCAACATTACCATAAGCATCACCACTCACATAAACCATCTCAACCTTATCAGTCTCTAAATCAGATGCCTTATACTTATAATCTTCTTTTTCTTCTACATATTCTTCATTAAGACCACTTTCAACAACAGTTTCTTTTTCACCACTACAAGCACTTAAAACAACTATCATCATTAACACAAGTAACTTTTTCATAATACTACTCCACATTCTTGAGTGCCTCATCCATTGGCACTCTATTAATTCTTCTATATTCAAAAATAGACACAAACATATAAACAACTATATTCATAAGCACCATCTTCACACCAATTCCCTTATCAACTATAAAAGGTATCCAGCCAGACATTTGGACATATAACATTTCATTAAACATCACTAAAAGTGGCTTATAGCATATTGGTATTGAAATTAAAGAGGCAAAGATTACTACTATCGTAGTTGAAATAATATATAAGCTTGCGATTTCTTTATTGGTATAGCCAAGTATCTTAGACATCGAAATAGATAGGGTGTTTCTTTCGATTATTAACTTAGACAATAAATATAAAACTATCACAAACACTACAATCGCAAAATAACAGAAAAGATTCATCATCGATCCCATTGAAGATAATAATTGAGTTGAGATAGAAGCCATGGTACTTGCTGTAATCACCTGTCCTATGTAATTTTCATCTATATCTGTGATTGGAGAACTCGAGAAGTATCCTACAAAAGTATCATCACCAAGCTCGAAAATATCATTTAAAGTATCTCTATTTAGATACAATTCTAAGGATGCATTATTATCAGTAATACCTGTAATCTTAAAAGTATAGGTATCTTCCTTATAAGCCTCATGTAATGTGATATAGTCACTAATATTGTAGCCATACTTATTATGTAGACCTTGTGATATATAACAATCATCACTCTTCAAGTTATATTTAAAATAAGAACTATTTTTATTAATGCCATACAAAGCTACATCATCTTCTTTATAATCACCACTTGTATATTTAAGTTCATAATAAGAAAACTTCTCAGCATCCTCATTATCAGTTTCTACATTAGCCGCAAAATTCAATAAGTTAATACTTGCCTCTAACTTACGACTTGAATCACTTAAAGATATAGGCATATCTAATATTGTCTGATATGGAGCGATGATACCCTCACTGGCAATACCTACATAATCATTTAATACTTGTGGAAATGCTAATCCAAAGAACAACAATAAGTTGGCAAAAATAATTCCTACAATCAAAGTTAAATATGCATTCCTATTTTGTAAGATAATACGCGTTCTAAAACGGCTAAAGAAGGGAATATGATGATTTAGTTTTATCGCTCTTCTTTGTCTATGTTTACTTAAATCTTTTCTTAAAAACTTTAAAGGACTAAGTTTCAATGTCTTTTTAAGAATCAAATAATTAAGAATAAACATAATTAACATTGAAACCAATGATACATTGATAAAAGTATCCACTTGGAAATAAGTATGAAATGAAGTTAGGGAATAGTTTGTATAATAAACCACTTTCATCGCATTTAATATAAGTGTATAACCAAGAACATTGCCAACAATCACTGCTAAGATAGTAATAAGGCTTGGCATAAACATAAAATGCAATATCAATTCATGATCACTATAACCACTTGCCTTCAAAGTACCTATAACTGTCGCATCCTTTTGTATCATATTAATGATAAGGATTGAAAAGATATAAGCAGTCATAATCATCATTAGATATAAGAAAATATACATCGATGCACTATCACCTTCAGCATCTTCTAAGACAAAAGTAATACTCTTGTTATCTTTTTTAGGCACAAATTCTTCTAAATCTGAATTAGCCAATAAGATGTCTTTAAACTCATCATCTAATGTTTCACCATTAAACACATAAGCATAACGATACTTGCAATCTTCTTTATTGATACGATTAAAACCATCATCAGTAACTAAACCAACTCCAAAAGTAATCGCATTTAGCATCATGTCACTATTACTTTTAAATAAACAACTATAATCAACCAAAGATACCTTGCCAACTATCTTATAGCTAATATTTTTATAAGTAAGTTCATCACCGATATCTAGATTATTATTTTCTGCATATAGTCTTTCAATTGCGAGTTCATTACCGTTTTCGGGAAGTCTTCCTTCTAATACCTCTTGTAAATCAACTTCATTTCTCACTTTATAAAAACGAAAGGTTGTATCATTATCGATACTTTCTTCTTTATAGAATTCTTCATAGACTTTTAAATTTGCTTCTTCTTCAAATAACTGAATCTGGGCTTTATTAAGTTTCTTTTTAGTCACAAAATAACCAGACTGTTGTTTAAGAAGAATTTCATTATCATGAATAGTCTTCACAACTGAATTATTAGCTGCTTGAAAACCTGATGTTAAGGCTATCATGATTACGATTAAAAGAAAGATGACTAAGTATTTCGCAAAATCATTTTTAAGTTGTCTTTTAAAACGATTATTCAAAGGATTTTTCATATTACCACTCCAAATCCTCAGCCTTAATCTTCTTATCATTTAAGTAATTCTTTAATATTTGGCCATCTCTTAATCTAACAACACGATCAGCCATATATTTAATCGCATCATTATGAGTAACCATGATGACGGTTGATCCATATTTTTGATTTACTTTTTCAATAAGCTTTAATATTTCTTTACTAGTATTGTAGTCAAGGGCGCCGGTTGGTTCGTCACATAATAAAATGTCAGGGTTTTTAATAATAGCTCTACCAATAGAAGTACGTTGCTGCTGACCACCAGATAATTGACTTGGTAGTTTATCTTGATGTTCTTTTAAACCTAGGGTTTCAATTAGTTCATCTAGATTTAAGGGTTTCTTTGAAAGATAAGCACCAACTTCAATATTTTCTCTAACTGTTAAATCAGGAATCAAATTGTACATTTGGAATACATAGCCAAGGTGGTTTCTTCTAAATAATGTTAATTTCTTACTATTTAGTGAATTCATCTTTTCACCATTAATTTTTACTTCGCCACTGTCAGGATAATCAATACCACCTAAGATATTTAAGAGGGTAGATTTGCCACTTCCTGATGGACCAAGTAAGACACAAAATTCCCCTTTTTCGACATTTAGTGATAAATTCTTCAACACTTCAATACGATTTGTTTTATCACCAAAGCCTTTATTTAAATCTTTTACTTCTAAAAACATAAGTCCCCCTGTTAGCTATAACTAATTGGTTAGCTTTAGCTAACTACATTATAGTTTTATCTTTTGTATTGTCAATAATTATTTTTGAAATATAATAAAGTTATATTTTGAGGTATTTTATGGGAAATTTGATGTTAAATGATATGCAAAAGTTCTTTGAAGTGGCTAAGGTAAGTCTTTGGCGTTTAGAAATAGATAATGATGAATGTTTTTTATATGGTAACGATTGTTTTGATGAATTAGCAGGTTGTGATTCTAATCTCTCACCAAGTGAAAAGTTTGAATTCTTTAATGAACACGTAAGTCAATTAGATAAAGAATTATTTAAACTTTATTTACAATCATTATTAAGCGATACATCTGAGATAATTTATCGTTATGATCACCCAACAATGGGACAAATTTATATTAGATGTTGTGGTACTAGAGACTTTGGTAGAAAAGATAAAATTGTGATTGGTGGTTATCACCAAAACGTTACTGATTTAGTTACTTTAGAAGACAACAATAAAATTAGTGATGATAATGTAAAACTAAAGAAACATCAAATTGAATTAGAAAACTTCTATAAACACTTATTAGATTCTGAGTCATGTGGTCTTATGGCTTATACCTATCCTGAACATAAGATGATTCATTTGAATAAGAAAGCTAGGGAAATATATAACATTAGCGAAGATGAGGTTGATTGTACAAATAAATTATTTGAAATAGCTAAAGATACCTATATGCCAGATCCTGAGACCATTATTAAGCTTTATAGACTTAAGAATTATGATGGCAGTGTTGACTATACTGAAGTATTAAATTATGGCAAGGAAAATGAAAAAGAAGTAATCGCTAGAACCACTAGTTTTTTAAGTGATAATAAAAGGGTACTTATCACAACTCTAATTGATACTTCTGAATATAATAGTATTCAAACAAATAATGCCATTTTTGAAGCGATTGCGAGTAATTATAAGAGTATCTTTAAAGTTGATTTATTAAATAATCTTGTTTCTTTAGTTTATAAAAACGATAAGTTCTTAAACAAAGTAAGAGAAAAGACTCTTCAAGAAAATACTTATTATGAAAGAATCAAAATCTTTAATGATAACTATATTGATAAAGAATTAACTCCTGACTTCCTAGAAATAATGAGTCCTGAATATCTAGTTATGTACTTATCTAAGCATGATACTTTTACTTATGCGTTCAAGTGTAGAACTGATGAAGATAAGATTAGAAATTATGAAATCAAGTTTATCAGATTAACTAATGAACATGGTTATAAGCTAATTATGTGTTCAAGACTTCTAAGTGAGACTGTTTAAAATGTCTAAATCTACCTTATAAGTCATATTTTCTATGGATTCTGATTTAAGAAACATCGCCATATACCAAGGATAATAGGCTATTTTTTCTATGCATTGAATATTATCCTTACAGAAAACGATAGCACTATCAGGTTTCCATTCTTCTATCTCTAATAATCTATCTAGAGTGTTATGTTTTTTATAATCATTACCTGATTTTATTTCCACAAAGTCTATCTTTGAACCGTTTTGTAGTACAAAATCTATTTCTCCAATTTTTTTTGCGTCAAAATAATGAAGTGAATAATTATTTGCCACAAACATCTGTGCCATAACATTTTCTAGAATACTTCCCATATTAACAGTTAAATCATTATTTAAAATACTAAATTGGATGTTATCCATTGATAAAGCACATAAAAGACCTGTATCTCCAGCATACAGTTTAAATAAGTTTCTTTTTTCATTAAGTTTTAAAGCCCCGACTGGTTCACTTACATTAAAACATGCATTTGCAACACCAGCATCCAATAACCAATTAAACGAATCTTCATATCTTTCCATCCTGGCGCTAGTCTTTTGACTGCTGATGATAAAACGTCTATTTTTATCATTTAATTGAGATGGGATTGAATCAAAGATTGATCTAATCTTTGGTCTATCACTAGCATCTGCATATTTTGCGATATCTTGACGATATAATTCGATAATTTCATTTTGACTAGCAATTACCCTTGTGATGTCATGGGTATCAATATACATCTTGACTACTTTTGGCATACCACCAACTACAATATATGCGTTAAACAATTTAGTTAAAGTAGTATGTACTACATCTAAGATTGGTGTTTTATCTTCATATGATTTTCTTAAACTATTGATGATACTTCGTTGAAGACCATTAGCTAAGATAAATTCTTCAAAATCCATCGGATACATTGTATATAATTCTTCAAAACCAACCGGCAAAGATCTAACAATTTTATTTTTAACTCCTAATAAAGAACCGGTTTCTATATAATCAAATCTTCCATCTTCTACTAAAAATTTGATTGCAGTTCTAGCATTTGGACATTCTTGAATTTCATCAAATAATATTAGAGTATCACCAGGAATTAATTGTTTCATAGATAAAGCCGTAATGCCTTCGATAATAGTATTTGCATCTAAGTTACCATCAAATATTTTTCTAGCATCCAAATCTGATACAAAGTTAAATTCTACAAAACATTTATACTCATTCTTTCCAAATTCACGCACAACTGTAGTCTTACCTATTTGACGTGCACCTTGAATACATAATGCAGTTTTATTTTTATTTTGTTTCCATTGTAATAATCTATCGTAAGCTTTTCTATATAACATAATGATTCTCCTTGTAACCTTATATTAACCGCTAATTTTGATTATTTCAACAGTTTTGCGACAAAATTCCAATGTTTTACATGCAGTTTTGCGACAAAATTCTTAATTTTTTGGGTATGTTTTGCGACATTATTCTACTTTTTTACTGTTTCAGCACCATATCTACATACAATTGATAAGACTACAAACATCGAACCCAACAAGATTGAACCAGAACAATCTAATGATAATATTGATGTTTCTTTCATAATTCCATTAACAACCTCAGTTAATATTTAAATGATTAATGGTATACAAACAGTTAGGATACTAATACCTTTTAAATTTACATTTTCCTTTTCCATCACCAGATACTGTTCAATGTCCACTTTTTTGTCTTGAACGTCCACTTTTCTATTCTCAATATCTACTTTTATATCCCCAATGTCCATTTTTTATAAGAGTTTTTAATAGTATGCTTACAATAAAAAGACCAATTCATACGAATCAGTCTCTATAAATATTTAATGATATCCAATGGTTCATCAACCAAGATATTGTCATGATCAATTAGTTCATCCTTACTTCTAAAACCCCAAGTAACTGATAAACAATTTAGATGTGCATTATGGGCGGTTTCTACATCTGTTAAACTATCACCAACATAAATAACATCATCCTTTTCAAGATTCATCTTATCAATAATATAGTTAACACCCTCAGGATCTGGCTTAACCTTCATACTATCAACATGACCTAAGACATATTCTTGATTAATGTTTGGAAAATGTAATTCAATAAGTCTTTTAGTATAATTATCATTCTTATTTGAATTAACTCCTACCTTAATATTATTTTTAATCAATGTATCTATTAACTCTTTAATATTTGGATAAGGGATAGAAGTTTTATCATAAACTTGTTCATACTTAGTCAAGAATGTCTTGTATGCAACTTCTATTAAATCAGGATATTCCACAAAACATTGTTCAATTAAATTATGAATACCATGACCAACTCTTTGTCTTGTTGTATCCACATCATCATACTTATCAATTTTTAATTCTTGATAAGTTAGATTAACCGCATCATTAAGATCACTAATAGTATTGATTAAAGTACCATCTAAATCAAAAATAATTCCTTTTTTCATTAGTTCTTGCCTACAATATTATCAAAATCCTTATAAATACTATCTGAAGGAATAACACCTCTAACTCTACTCAAAGGATAAATATTAGTGTTACGACCAACTACAGTACCTGGATTTAAAACTGAATTACAACCAACTTCTACATGATCACCCAAGATAGCCCCAAACTTTTTTTGTTCGGTTTCAATCTTTTCACCATCGAAGTTCTTAACCACTACCAAAGTCTTATCAGACTTAACATTTGAAGTAATAGAACCTGCACCCATATGAGACTTATAGCCTAAGATTGAATCACCAACATAGTTATAATGTGGAGTTTGAACATTATCAAACAAGATAACATTCTTAAGTTCACATGAATTGCCAACTACACAATTAGCGCCAACTAATGCAGAACCTCTAATAAAAGCACAATGTCTTACTTCAGTATTAGGACCAATGATTATCGGAGCACCTAAATAAGCACTCTCAAATACAGTCGCTGTTTTATGAATCCATACATTCTCTTTTACTTCATCATATTCATTCTTATCTAAAGTCTTACCAATTCTGATAATTTCTTCTTTAATACCACTTAATGCTTGCCAAGGATATTTAAACTTACTCAAGTAATCCTTCGCCAATGTATGTTCTAAATCTAATAAGTTATTTGTTGTATACATATCATTCACCTCTATTGATTGACCTATTACTATTAAAACCATCAGGAAAACGATTTTCAAGTTTTTTTATATTTTTTTCTAAAATTTCTGATAAATTAACATTCAAGGCCGTAGCAGCTTCAGCCAAATACCATGCTACATCGCCTAGTTCTTTAATTAACTTTTCATCATCCAAATCATGTCCTTGAAAACGGTGTTTTTTAACTAAATCAATAACCTCGCCACTTTCTCCACACAAACCCATAGCAGCATTCAAAATTAATTCCTTCTTATCAATTTCAGGATTCAAAGTTCTCATTGCCAACTTTTGATAATCATTAACATTCATAACTAAACCACCTTTGATTTATATTCACCATTCTCATAATAATAAATTAATTCACTTAAAGTATCGCTTTCCATAATCTCTATCATACGATCTAAATCAAGTGATAATTTAACACTATCTAGTTTATCTCTATCTAACCAATATATCTCACCCTCATCTGAAGATTTAAGTTCTCCTTCAAACTCATTACACTTATAGAACAAGATAACATATCTATCCTCATCTTTGGTCTGCTTATATTCTTCTATTCCACATAAGATGGGTTCTAATAATGTTAAACCTGTTTCTTCTTTAACTTCTCTTATAATTGCATCATAAAAGTTTTCGCCTTTTTCCACATGACCTCCAGGTAAGGTAATACCAGGCCAATCAGTCTTAGTTCTCTCTTGTACAAGTATCTTATTATCCTTATAAATAAGACACATATTAGTAAAAATCGTCAATTCTTTAGTATGCATATCCTAATTATAATGTGGAAAAGTCCTTTATTTAAGCCACATTTTTAAATTTACAACTTTTATATAAACATAGTTGATAAGTTATCCACATTTGGGGATTTTTTACATTTTCTTAACATATGTTATTAACATAGAATCCACAGCTAATTTTTAAAGTTTTCCACATTGTGTGGAAAAGTGGAAAATGCATTAAAAGTCTTTATTTATAAGGGTTTTAACAATTCACGATTGTGTAAATTCGTGTTAATTATTAAGAGTTTTGTCGCTATTCCACACTTTTTAATCCTGTGGAAAACTTATTAACTTTTTATCAACATTTTGAATTATGTGGAAAACTGTGGAAAACTCATTAAACTTCAGTGTTTATAAGCTTACAATTACTTCGAAAATGTGGAATGTGGAAAACTCACCATTTTTATTCCTTGAATTGTGGAAAACTCGAACGTATAATTGTCATTACTTAAGGAAATAGTGGGATATGAATGGATATGATTATTATTTAAAGAGTGTCTGGGATCAGACTCTTAATCTTATAAAAACAAATGGAATTGTTAATGAGCAAGTATTAGATATGTTTAGTACTGGTAGTAAATTATCTACCATTGAAGATAGTGTAGCTAAGATACAAACAAACAATTATTTAACTTTCTCCATCATGGATAAGTATAAAGGAGATATCGAATTATGTCTTCAAAGCATCTTAGAAGATAACGATATTAAGTGTGCAGTTTTAAATTCTGAAGAAGAAAAGAAACAAACTACGGTTACTTTATTTAAAAATGAATTTTTTGATAGGGAACTAGATTCAAATATGAACTTCGCAAGTTTCGTACTTGGTAAATCAAATAGTCAAGCTCAAGTAGCATCTTTAACTTGTGCTAAGAATCTAGGCTTGGTCTATAATCCTTTATTTATATATGGAAATTCAGGACTAGGAAAAACACACTTATTAAATGCTATAGGTAATGAAGTTACTTCAAATATGCCAAATAAGAAAATTGGCTTTATTTCAGGAAATGATTTTATCGATGCTTTACAAAAAGCAAGAAAAAATGGTAATACTGATGAATTTAAGGCTTCTTTCTATGACTTAGATTTATTATTAATTGATGATATTCAATTTATTGCCGGTAAAGAATGGACACAAGAAGTATTCTTCTCAATTTTTAATAAACTTGTTAATAATAGAAAACAAATTTGTCTTACAGCCGATAGATCCCCTGAGGATATTAAAGGCTTGGAAGATAGATTATTATCAAGATTTAATCAAGGCTTAAACGTAAATATTGAATCACCAGAATATGAAACAAGTATTCGTATTTTAAAGATGAAAATCGCTAATAATATTAGTTTCCAAGATAAAGTAGACGAAGATGTTTTATCTTATATTGCGACTAATTTTTCAAAAGATGTTAGATCACTAGAAGGTGCAATTAATAGATTATTATTCTATTTCATAAATTTTAACTTTTCAGGTGAAGATCATATCACTATGAAACTAGCTTATGATGCCTTTAAAGGCGAAGTTGTTGAAAATAGCACCAAGAATGAATTAAATATTGCGAAAATTAGAAAAGCTGTTTGTGACTATTACAATATCACAAGACAACAGATATGTTCAGCTAATAGAACTAAAAACATCGCGATTCCTAGACATATTGCGATGTATCTATGTAGGGAAATGTTAGATTCTCCATATAAAGAAATTGGTAATGAATTTGGTAAAAGAGACCATTCAACTGTCATCAATGCCTGTGAAAAGGTTGAAAAGCTTTGTAAGAGTGATTCAGCTTATTTAAAAGCGATAACAGATATTAAAACTAGAATATCTTAATCCACCTATCTCAACACATTTTTCAATACTAAAAATGTTAAAATATATTAGTAGTTATCGTGTTATTTGAAGTTTTCCACAACTTTCCACACTTTAATTATTATTAGATTATTATTATTTATATATAAAAGGAGCGACCATGATTTTTAAAATTAACAAACGCGAATTTCTAGATTCACTAACAACTGCCGTAAAAGCAATCTCAAATACTACTCCTTTGCCAATACTAAATGGAATTAAGTTAATCGCAGAAAATAATACCTTAACATTAATTTCTTCAGATACTAATATCTCAATTAAGACTGTTATTAAAAACAGTGAAGATAAAGAAATCATTTCTATTTCAGAAGAAGGAGAAAATGTTATTGAATCAAGATACTTATTAGATATCGTTAGAAAAATTGATAGCGATACTATTAATGTAGAAATCTTTGACAATTCATTAGCTAAAATCTATGGTGGCAAATCAGAAGTTAAAATCAATGCGATGAATTCGTATGATTATCCAAACATTAACTTTGATTGTTCAAATACACCATTTAAATTTGATACTTATACCTTCTTTAAGATTGTTAATGAAACTGCCTTTGCCTGCTCTGAAAAAGATACTCGTCCTGTTTTAACAGGTGTTAACTTTAAGGCAAAAGATGGTAAGCTACATGTTAATGCGACTGACTCGTATCGTTTAGCTTCTAAGGTAGTTGATATTGATTCTAACTTAGATTTCAATATTACAATTCCTAGGAAATATTTATTAGACATCTATCATTCTATTTCTAACGTAGAAGAGGTAGAAATTGGCATTGATGCTCAAAAGATTTCATTTATCTTCAACAATTCAATCATTCAAACAAGATTATTAGATGATGAATTCCCTGATGTAGCTAGATTAATACCACCAGCTTTCACTCAAAAATTAGTAGTAAATGCCAAGGAATTAGCTAGTGCAATTGATAGATCATCTTTTATCAAAGCTGATGGTAAAAATATTGTTAAACTAACAATCAATGAAAAGACAGTTGATGTTACTTCTAGTGGTTCTAATGGTTCTTCTTTTGAAGAAATAAGTGTTGTTTCATTTGAAGGCAATCCATTCGAAATATCTTGTTCAGGTAAATATCTAACTGATGCGATTAAGGCAATGTCAGCTGATGAAATTACTATTTCATTCTCTGGCGAACTTAAACCATTAATTATCACTGATGCTAATGATCCTAGCATTACACAGTTGATTTCACCGGTTAGAACCTATAGATAAAACAATAAAATTCATTTATAAGCAATTTAAAGCCCAAATTTGGGCTTTTTCTTTTTATTAGTATAGATATATCCACTAAAAAATATATGCCAAAAAGTGCTATAATTTATACTGTATGGAAAGAATTGAAATTAAAGATGAATACATCACATTAGGGCAATTTCTTAAAGTTGCCGACATTATCGCATCTGGTGGCGAAGCTAAAATCTTTTTAAATTCTAATATCATTCTAGTCAATGATGAAGAAGATAATCGCCGTGGTCGTAAACTACACAAAGGGGATAAGATAAGTATCCTTGGAGTCGATTATCTTATATGTTAGTTGATTCTTTAAAACTTAATAATTATCGTAATTACAAATCTAATAGTTTTAAGTTTGAAAAAGGATTAAATATCATCATAGGAAAAAATGGAGTTGGCAAAACCAATATTTTAGAGAGTCTAGTGGTGGTTTCTAATACTAAGTCATTTAGAACCTTAAATGATAATGATCTTATTAGAAAAGGTACAGATTACGCCAAGATTGACTTACTTTGTGACAACAATCATCTTAAAGTAGTTATCAGTAATAATGGCAAAAGATTATATATCAATGATATTCCAATTAAGAAAACTTCAGAATTCATTGGTAAGCTAAACTGTATCTTATTTAAACCATCTGACCTTAATTTATTTACGGACATGCCTCGTGATAGAAGAAGATTAATGGATCTTGAGATAGGCAAAGTAAGTAAAGAATACTTAAACGCATTATCTCGTTATAATTTATTGCTTAAAGATAAGAATAAATTATTAAAAGAAGAAAAGATTAATATGGATTATCTAGATATTATTGATACTAAGATGTTAGAAGAAATGAAAGTTATTTTAAAACATCGCTATGAATTCTTTGAAGTCATCAATGAATCAATCAATGATATCTTCAATAATCTATTAGGAACTAATCATAAATTAAACGTTAAGTATTTAGCTTGTAGTAATTTAAATGATTTAGAAAACATGATGAAGAAAAGTAGAGAGCGTGATTTATTTAATCATTACGCAACATTTGGTACTCATCATGATGACTATGAATTTTATTATGATTATTCTTTAATCAAGACCATTGCCTCACAAGGACAATGTCGTGCTGCTGTTATTAGTTTTAAGTTAGCGCTGGAAAAATATATAAGAAAGAAAACTAAAGAGTTACCAATAATTTTATTGGATGACATCTTATCAGAACTTGATAATGATAATAAGTTACGTTTATTAAGAAACATTCCTTATGATAATCAAGTTGTGATAACGGGAACTGATCTTAATAATATCAAAATTGGAAATAAGATAAATTTAATTAAATTAGAAGGAGGACAATGATGCCTGATACAAATATAAAACATGATGAATATACTTCAGATGATATTCAAGTCTTAGAGGGTCTGGAAGCAGTTAGAAAAAGACCTGGTATGTATATTGGTACTACATCTGATGCAGGTCTACATCACTTAATTTGGGAAATCGTCGATAACTCAGTCGATGAAGCTCTTGCAGGTTATGCCCACAGTATTGAAATAACAGTTGATAATAATGATATCGTTACTGTTAAGGATGATGGCCGTGGTATGCCAGTTGAAATTCATAAGAAAACGGGTATTTCTACGGTAGAAACAATTTTTACTGTCTTGCATGCTGGTGGTAAATTTGGTGGTGGTGCTTATAAGGTATCTGGTGGTCTTCATGGTGTTGGTGCCAGTGTTGTTAATGCGTTAAGTGAATGGCTAGAAGTTACAATTCATAAGAATGGCAAGATTTACTTTGTAAGATTTCATAATGGTGGCCATGTTGATAAGCCTCTATATGAAATTGGTACTTGTGATATAAAAGATACAGGTTCTACCGTAAGATTTAAGGCTGATGGTGAAATCTTTAAAGAAGGAACTATTTATAACTATAAGACTTTATATGATCGTATTCGTCAAATGGCTTTCCTTAATAAGAACATTAAATTTATCTTAAATTGGGATAAGGATGATGAACATAAGGGTACTACTACTTTCTTATATGAGGGTGGTATTAAGGAATATGTTTCTTTCTTAAATGAAGGTGAAAATCTATTATTTGATGATGTTTTATATGTAGATGGTACAGATGAAGCTACCAATATTTCGGTAGAAGTAGCTTTTGAATATAATACTTCTTATTCTGAAAAAGTTTATTCATTCTGTAATAATATCTTTACACCAGAAGGTGGTATGCATCTAGATGGTTTTAGACAAACACTTGCTAGAGTATTAAATGCTTATGCGAAAGATAAGAAGTTCTTAAAACCGGATGATCCAAACTTTACAAATGATGATTTAAAAGAAGGCTTAACAGCTATTATTTCAGTTAAGCACCCTGATCCTCAATATGAAGGTCAAACTAAGGGTAAGCTTGGCAATGCGGAAGTTAAACCGGTTGTTAATAAGATTTTTGGTGATTTCTTAAAGAGATGCTTCTTAGAAAATCCAGATATTGCCAAGATTGTAATTGAAAAAGCTAAGTCAGCATCAGAGGCAAGACTTGCTGCTCAAAAGGCTAGGGAAACAGTTAGAAGAAAAGATGATTTTAGTGGTTCTAATTTGCCTACTAAATTAAAAGACTGTGCAAGTAGAGATGCTTCTATTTGTGAAATCTATATCGTCGAAGGTAATTCAGCTGGTGGTAGTGCGCAACAAGGTAGAGATTCTAACTTCCAAGCTATTCTTCCTTTAAGAGGTAAGATTTTAAATGTTGAAAAAGCTCGTATGCATAAGATTTTCGATAATGCGGAAATTAGAATGATGATACAGGCCTTTGGTTGTGGTTTTGGTGATGAACTAGATATTTCAAAACTTCGTTATCACAAGATTGTAATCATGACCGATGCCGATGTCGATGGTCAACATATCGCATCATTAATGCTTACTTTCTTATATCGTTACTTTAAACCTCTAATTGAGGGTGGTTATGTTTATATTGCGATGCCACCTCTATATAAACTATGTAAGGGTCAAAAGACTTTACGTTATTGTTACTCAGATGAAGAACTTGATTTGGCAAAGCGTGATTTCGGTGATGAAAAGTACGATATTCAAAGATATAAAGGTCTTGGTGAAATGGATCCAAGTCAACTTTGGGAGACAACTCTAGATCCTGAAAGAAGAACACTAAAAAGAGTTACCATCGAAGATGCGATTGATGCAGATAGTGTCTTCTCAATGTTGATGGGTGATGAAGTAGAGCCTAGAAGAAACTTTATTGTTGAGAATGCTCACTTTGTGAAGAACTTAGATATTTAAGGAGGCTTTATGGAAGAATTAGATAATCGTTTTTTCAATCATGGAAACATGAAAGAAGTTAATATCTCTTCAGAAATGAGAGAAGACTTCTTGAGTTATTCAATGTCAGTTATCATCGATAGAGCCTTACCTGATGTTAAGGATGGTATGAAGCCAGTACATAGAAGAGTTATTTGGGCTATGTATGATGCTGGTTTTACTCCTGATAAGCAACATGTTAAGTCAGCTAATATTGTCGGTGAAGTTATGGGTAAGTATCATCCTCATGGTGATACAGCTATTTATGATACGATGGTTCGTATGGCACAACCTTTCTCTTATCGCTATCCTCTAGTTGATGGTCATGGTAACTTTGGCTCTTTGGATGGTGATGGAGCTGCGGCTATGCGTTATACCGAAGCTCGTATGTCTAAGATTTCATTAGAACTTGTTAGTGACATTAAGAAGGAAACAATTGATTGGCGTGATAACTATGACGCTAGACACAAAGAACCAGTTGTTTTACCAAGTAGATTCCCTAACTTATTAGTTAATGGTTCTATGGGTATTGCGGTTGGTATGGCTACTAATATGCCTACTCATAATTTGGGTGAATCAATTGATGCCATCATTGCGGTGATGGAAAATCCTGATATTTCGGTTGTTGATCTTATGAATATTATCCCAGGACCTGACTTTCCAACTGGTGGTTATATTGTAGGTAGAGGTGGTATTAAGTCTGCTTATGAGACTGGTAAGGGTTCTATTATTATGAGATCTAAGGTCTTGATTGAAGATTTACCAGGAAATAAACATAAATTAGTTATTAAAGAAATTCCTTATTTAGTTAATAAACAAGTTATGTATGATAAGATTCATGAACTTGCAAAGGAAAAGGTGATTGAAGGAATTTCTGATATGAAGGACCTTTCTAATGATAGAAATGGTATTCGAATTGAAATCGAACTTAAGAAGGATGTTCAGGCTGAAGTAGTCTTAAATCAACTTTATAAGTTAACTCCTGTTCAATCTTCATTTGGTGTAAACAACAATGTCTTGGTTAATAATGTACCAATGTTGTTGTCACTAAAAGAAATCATTAATTTATATGTTGATCATCAAATTGATGTCATTAAAAGAAGAACAGCATTTGATTTAAGAGAGGATGAAAAGAGAGCTCATATCTTAGAAGGTTTAAAGATTGCGCTTGATAATATTGACAGAATTGTCGAAATTATTAAGACTTCTAGAACTGATGAGGAGATTCTTACAAAGTTTAATGATGAATTTGGTATCGATGAGAAACAAGGTGAAGCTATTTTATCTATGCAACTTAGAAGATTATCAGGTTTATCTTATGAGAAGATTTGTGCTGAGTTAGATGAATTGTATAAGGAAATCATTGATTTAAAGGATATCTTAGCTAATCATTCTAGAGTGCTTGATATTATCAAAACTGAGTTAACAGTTATTAAGGATAAGTATAATGATCCTCGTCGTACTGAGATTATTGATGGTGAGATTGATGTTGATGATGAAGATTTAATTTCAGTTGAAGATGTAATTATTTCGTTATCAAGTAATGGTTATATTAAGCGTCTTCCTGTTAATACTTATAAGACTCAAAATAGAGGTGGTCGTGGTATTAAGGGTATGACTTTAAATGAGGATGATATTATTGATCAAAATATTACAATGTCTACTCATGATCACTTATTGTTGTTTACTAATAAGGGTAAAGTGTATCGTGTTAAGGGTTATAAGATTCCTGAATCAAGTAGAAATGGTAAGGGTATTCCAGTAATTAATATCATCAATATTGAAAAGGATGAGAAGGTTACAGCCTTAGTTCCTATTAATAGAGAATGGGAGATTAAGGGTTACTTGTTCTTTGTGACTAAGAATGGTTTATGTAAGAGGGTAGAGGCTAAGGAGTTTGAATCTATTAGACAATCTGGTAAGATTGCGATTACGATGAAAGAGGATGATGAATTAGTTACTGTTAAGCCAACTCTTGGTGATGAGGAAATTATTATTGCGGCTTCTAATGGTAAGGCAGTTCGTTTTGATGAAAGAGGCGTTCGTGCTATGGGTAGAAATGCTAGTGGTGTTAGAGGTATGAATGTTGATGGCTCTACTGTAATTGGTGCATGTACTTCTAAAGAAGGTGCTCAAATCTTAGTAGTTTCTAAGTATGGTTATGGTAAGAAGACTCCAGTTGAAGAGTATCGTATCACAAGTAGGGGTGCTAAGGGTGTTAAGACTATTAATATTAATGAGTCTAATGGTGAACTTGTAGCACTTAAGGCTGTTAATGGTGATGAGGATGCCTTGATTATGAGAAATGATGGTGTCATTATTAGAATCTCATTATCTAATGTATCTACCCTAGGTAGAGTTACTAAGGGTGTTCGTTTGATTAAGCCTGAAGAAAATACTTATGTTAAGACGGTTACTTTGATGGATCATCAAGATGAAGAGAGTGAGGAAGAGGGTGAATAATCCTCTTCTTTTATGTATAATGGATAAGATTGCATTAAGCATGTGGGGGTATATATGAAAGATACAAAAAGAATTACTACGATTTCAATGTTTGTAGGTCTAGTTGTAGTTTTACAAATTATTGCGACTTTTATTAATTTTGGTGGTTTCCCAATCACTTTGACTTTAGTACCAATCATTGTTGGTGGTGCTATCTATGGTCCTAAGGTTGGTGCAATTTTAGGTACAGCCTTTGGTGTTGTTGTTGCACTAATGGTTATTACCGGTGCTGATCCAAGTGGTGCTGCTATGTTGGCTGCCAAGCCATTAACTACTGTTACTGCATGTATTTTAAAGGGTACTTTAGCTGGTTACTTTTCTGCTTTAGTATACGAAAAGATGTCTAGCAAGAATAGTTTAGCCGCAATTCTTTTAGCAAGTGCTGTAGCCCCTATTGTCAATACTGGTACACTAGCATTCACTATCATCGCATTCTTTGATGGTGCCTTTGTTACATTGATCGCATTGTTTGTAACTGTAAACTTTGTGATTGAACTATTAATTGATGTCTTATTAGCACCAGGACTATTAAGAATCATTGATAGACAAAAATAATTTGTGTTATTATTAGATTAGCGTTAATTAAGGAATATAGTAGAAATACTTATTTATAAGAGAGGTACTGCTGGTGAAAGGTACTAATAAGCTTCTATAAATCTACCTTAAAGCTGATCTAACCAATCACGTTGCTCGCGTTAAGAGTTTAAGTTAAAAAGTAAGGTGGTACCGTGCATCTGCACCCTTGTGCTACCTTTTTTATTTTTTTAGGAGGCATTATGATTGATATTAAACTTATCCGTGAAAATCCAGAACTAGTAAAAGAAAATATTAAGAAAAAGTTCCAGGATCAAAAATTAGAACTAGTTGATGAAGTTAAGAAACTAGATGAAGACTATCGTGCTTTAAGAGTAAGAGCTGATGAATTAAGAGGAAGAAGAAATACTATCTCTAAGGAAATTGGTCAACTTATGAAGCAAGGTCTAAAGGAAAAAGCTGAGGAAGTAAAGGCTGAGGTAGCTAAAATTGCCAAGGAAATAGAAGAATCTGAAGTTAAGGAAATCGAATTAGAAGCAGCTATCAAAAAGATTATGATGGTTATTCCTAATATCGTAGATCCATCAGTTCCGGTAGGCAAGGATGATTCTGAGAATGTTGAAATTGAACAATTCGGCACAAAGAGAGAATTTGATTTTGAAATCCCATATCACGTGGATATTATGGAAAAACTAGATGGTATCGATTTGGATGCTGCTAGAAAAACAAGTGGTAATGGTTTCTATTATTTAAAGGGTGATATCGCAAGATTACATTCTTCAATTTTATCTTATGCTAGAGACTTCATGATTAATAGAGGTTATACATATTACATTCCACCTTTCATGATTAGAAGTGATGTGGTTACTGGTGTTATGTCTTTCTCTGAAATGGAAAACATGATGTATAAGATTGAGGGTGAAGATTTATATCTAATCGGTACAAGTGAACACTCAATGATTGGTAAGTTCATTGATACCATTATTGATGAAGATGAACTTCCTCAAAAGCTTACATCTTATTCTCCTTGTTTTAGAAAAGAAGTAGGTGCACATGGTATTGAAGAAAGAGGCGTTTACCGTATTCACCAATTCGAGAAACAAGAAATGATCGTTGTATGTAAGCCAGAAGATTCTATGAACTACTACAATGAAATGTGGAAGAATTCAGTAGATTTCTTCTTGAGTATGGATATCCCAGTAAGAACACTTGAATGTTGTACTGGTGACTTAGCTGACTTAAAGGTTAAGTCTTGTGATGTTGAAGCTTGGTCTCCACGTCAAAAGAAATATTTTGAAGTTGGTTCTTGTTCAAATCTAGGTGATGCTCAAGCACGTAGATTAAAGATTAGAATCAAGGGTGAGAAGGGTAATTACTTCGCTCATACATTGAATAATACAGTTGTTGCTCCTCCTAGAATGTTGATTGCGTTCTTAGAGAATAACTTAAATGAAGATGGTTCTATTAACATCCCTAAGGCTTTACAACCTTATATGGGTGGTATGGAAAAGATTAGTCCTAAGAAATAGTTAATGAGAATGTTCCACGTGGAACATTCTTTTTTTCTTCTAATATTAAGTTAGGTAATACTTACTATATAATTTAGATGTTCCACGTGGAACATAGGAGAAACTCATGAATACAGTAATATTTGATTTTAATGGTACTCTATATTTTGACCAAGATTTAAATATTGAAGCTTGGAGAGTAATATATGAAGAAATTATTGGTCATAGCAATGATTTTATTGAACAAATTGAACAAATACTAGCAACTAAGGATGATACTAATATCGATAGATTCTTTAAAAGGGTAGGTAAGCAAGTTGATCAAGCTACATTGGATAAGTTTGCACATAAAAAGGAAGAGTTGTATCAAACTCTAGCTAAACAAAAGAATAGAAATGAATTAGCACCTGGTGCAAAGGAACTATTAGATTATTTAAAAGATAAAAACTATGATATTTATATGGCCACTGCATCAATTAAATATAATGTAGACTTCTATTTAGATTATTGTGGCATGTCTAATTGGATTCCTTTTGAACATGTTGCCTATGATGATGGTATAAATACTAATAAAAAGGATATTTATTTGGATGCGATAAGGAAATCTAAATCAGATTTAAAAGATATCATCGCCTTTGATGATTCATATGGAAGTTGTCAAAGCGCCATTGATGCAGGTATTGTAAATCTTATTAGAATCAATCATTATAACTATAGACATCTAGATAGCCCTGTTATTAAGCAAGAGATTTATGATTTCACTGATTTTGACTATCAAATTCTTAAAAAATAATATATAATCTTATTTGCGCAACAGTTATGCACTAACTTGGTCAGGACAGGAATGTAGCAGCCATACGTACCTCTATCTGTGTGCGCTTTTTATTTATTAGAATTATGTACGATCAAAAATTTATGGATTTAGCGATTAAAGAAGCAATTAAAGCCGCATCGGAAGATGAGGTTCCTGTTGGTTGTGTGATTGTAAAAGATGATAAGGTACTTGCAAAGGCTCATAACAAAAAAGTAGCAAAAAAGGATGCAACGGCTCATAGTGAGATAGAATGTATCAAGAAAGCATCTAAAAAACTAGATAATTGGCATTTGGATGATTGTGAGATGTATGTAACCTTAGAACCTTGCTTAATGTGTGGTGGTGCAATTGTTAATTCTAGAATTAAAAAAGTATATTATGCAGCTAAAGATCCAAAGGGTGGCAGTTTGGGTAGTAACTTTGATATAAAACTGATTAGAAATATTAATCATTATCCAGATAGTGAGTTTGTTGAAAATCAAGAATATATAGCTTTATTAAAGGGCTTTTTTAAGAAAAAGAGATAGAATCCTAGGTGTTGAATCTAGGATTGTAGAGTTCGGTTAAACTGACCAGTCAATTCGGATTGACTGGCTGCCCAGTTCGTTAAGAACTGGCTATTACACCTATATAAGAAAGATGCCCTATATAACGTGCTGCTATATAGGGCTTATGTTTAAACTTTGTTGTTATTAGGGTTTCTCATGTTCTTACCATTCATTTCAATTCTGTATGCTTTATGTATTAATCTATCCATAGAGGCATCAGCGTAAGTACTGTCTTTAAATAATTCATACCATGATGATATGGGAAGTTGAGATATGATGATTGTTGGCTTTCTTGATTCTCTTGAATCTATTAGTTCAAATAGGTTACGACACTTGTCTACATCAAGCTCCATTAATCCAAAATCATCCATAGCCAATACATCATATAATGAATACTTCTTAAGTGTTTCTATGTATGTTCCGTCAAGTTCTGCTCTTTCAAGTTCATGGATAACAGCTGATGTCTTCATGTATTTGACATTACAGAATTTTCTAATAGCTACAATACATAGAGCGTTAGCTAGATAAGTCTTACCAGCACCAGTAGACCCAGTTATAAGAATGTTTCTTACATCATTTATCCAAGTAAGTTCACATAGTGCCTCGATAGTTCTAGTATCTAGTAATCTATCAGCTTCATATATGCTTTCATCAAAATCGGCATCAGGATACTTCAGTGTAGCTTTCTTAATAAACTTGTTAAGTTTCTTGTTGTATCTTGTTTCCCATTCGCTATTTACGATTTCTTCAAATCTTTCATCAAAGCTTCTTAAATCACTGTTTGGATCACTAGCTTGTAATTTATACGCTTCTACCATTGAAGGTAAACGTAGTTTCTTTAGTTTCTCTATTATCTTTTCCATTATTTATAAAAGTCCTTTCCTCTAATGTTTTTATGTTTTGGTAAATTGTTGTCTCTACTTTTTGAATTCACTGTTATAGTTAATGCTTTCTTAAAATAAGAGTAAGTGGGACAACCTGCATCAATACAGCTTTTAGCTACCTCATCACACATTACATAAGAAAGACCATCACATGAATGAAGAATACCGTTTAATGAATTGTATGATTGTTCCTCATGTTTAAATGAATACATGACTATTTTGCATAGCTTCCCCATATTAGGGCCAATTCTATTAGCCCTTCTTAAAAAATCATCACTAGTTGCTTCATTTATTTCCTTATAGAATCTATGACTTGATGGCATATGTGAATCTATTGTGATGTATTTAGGAAATACCTTATAGCTTCTTGGATGTTTATAGATTAAACAATTATTCTCATCTACTATTTTGATATCAGTAAATGTCGCTTTAACTACAACGGTTTTATCATAGTAGCTAAATGGAATAGAATAATAATGACCATCATATTCAACATGATAGTTACCCGAAACCTTTGGGACAACCTTGTATTCAACCAATGGAAACGAAACATCTGGCAGGATTTTCATCATTGGCTTATCGTATGTTTCAAAGGTTTCTCTTTTAACAGCCTTTAATTTCTTAGAATATTCATTATTGGTTTTATCAACAAGTTCAAATAACTTATTGTTTAAAGCTTCAAATGAAGGATAAGTATATTTTCTAAGTTCTGGTATTATTCTTGTCTCAACAAACTTCACATAGCGTTCGGCAGTTGCTTTGCCTTTGGGTTTTAAACTTGGAGGAGGCAATATGGTTGTTTCATAATGATTCTCTAAATCCTCATAAGCCGTATTAATTATTAGTTCATCTTTTGTATGCTTAGTAACCGCTGCTTTTAAGTTATCAGGAACCAAGTATTTAGGAACAGCCCCATAATATTCAAGTGCACACCTTGTTCCATCAATAAAGTTTTTAAGCTTCTCATTTTCATAAGCTTTGGCATAAATCATATTAGAAACGCCCATTGAAGTAACGAAGAAATGTGCTTCCTTTACAACTCCATCCTCTTGGTTATATACAAGTCTAGGTCTAAGACCTACCCAATCAATGTATAGTTTCTCACCAGGTACTCTATTAACAGCCATCGATACATCATCACCATAGTTTTCTTTAAGGAAACGATTATAGTGTTCACAAAACTGGGTGTATTGATAGCCATTAGGGTTATCTTTCTTATAATCAATCCATTCCATGAACACAGTTGAAGAATTGTTTTTAATACTTTGATAGACCTTTTCAAAATCAGGCAGTGGTATCTTCTTTCTTCTAACACTTTCTTCAGGATAAAACAGAGAAACAACTTCATCTGGATTCATCTTTAATAAATCATCATAAGATTTACCAGATTCCCTAAACTTCTCTTCAATGCGCTGATAGGTACCGTTACCTAACTTGCACCTACCTTTACACTTGTCACGTGACAGCTTTTGAACCATTCTAAGGTTCAATACCTGCATAATTGTCTTGTAGTTTTGCATAAAAAAATCTCCTTTCATTAGCTATAAGAAACTACAAGTTAACTATACAGCCTATAAAAGGAGATTTTGATTATTATCAATAAAAAGCCAGTTTAAAGCGAAAACTATAACCAGTTAAACCGAAACAAAACCGCCAGCTCATAGCGAAAAGGATGGCCAGTTGAGGCGAAATCTACACTAGGATTTTTAAATGTAAATTTTTATGAAAGAAAAAGAAGAAAAAGATAGTCATTATCTTCCTAAAAGCCTTTAAATAAGGCTGTTTTGGTATAATAATACCAATATGGTAGATATGATTGTGAAATAATAATATCTAAAATAGTATTAAACTATTAATATAAAAAAAGAAAGGAAACAGTAACCATATGGCAATACCAACAAGTATCAAAACTCTACTATCAGGAGATGTAGTTGAATGGGCAAGAATTGAATTTAAGGAAACTTGGGATGCAGCAGCATCTTTGAAATCTATATGTGCTTTTGCGAACGATCTTGATAACTGGGGTGGTGGATATATTGTGATTGGTGTACAGGAAAGTAATGGTAAGCCTGTTTTCCCATTGAAGGGAATTCCAACAGATAAATTAGATTCTTATCAAAAGAGTATATTCGCAAAATGTAAGCTTATTAGACCTGCTTATACACCGATTATTGGTGTTGAAACATATCAAGACAAACATTTTATTATTATTTGGTGTCCTGGTGGAGATAATAGACCATATTCATCACCAAAGACAATGGAAAAAGATAATAAAGAAAGAATACATTATATTCGTAAAGCCTCAAATACTGTTATTCCATCAGAAGATGAAGAAAAAGATTTATTTAGTCTTGCGAATAGGGTTCCGTTTGATGATAGAGTAAATCATCAGGCGGAATTAGCGGATTTAAATATAACATTAATACAAAACTATCTTAAAGAAATAGGAAGTTCACTATATGAAAAATCAAAACAAGGAGATTTCCAAGAATTGTGTAGTGATATGAATGTAATTAGCACACTTCCAGAATACGCAAAACCTAAGAATGTTGGATTGATGTTCTTTAGCATGGAACCGGATAAGTTTTTTCCTTGTACACAAATTGATGTTGTACAGTTTCCTGATGGTTTAGGTGGGAATAATATTATTGAAAATACTTTTAAAGGACCGCTTCACCAACAACTTAGAGAAGCCTTACAGTTCATCAAAAATTCAATTGTACAAAAAAAGATTGTTAAAGTTGCAGACAAAGCAGAGGCGGACTGGGTTTTTAATTATCCTTATGCAGCTTTAGAAGAAGCTCTTGCGAATGCTGTCTACCATAAAGGTTATGATGTTAGAGAACCGATTGAAGTAAGAGTTGAAAAGGAAATGATAGAAATTGTAAGTTTTCCAGGTCCAGACCGATCAGTAACTCAAGAAGGCTTAAATCGATATAAAGTATCTAATCGTAGATATAGAAACCGTCGAATTGGTGATATTCTTAAAGAGTTGCATCTGACTGAGGGCAGAAATACGGGTTTTGGCAAAATTTTAAGAGCACTTGAAGAGAATGGATCTCCAAAACCTGAATTCGAAACTGATGATGAACATAGTTATTTCATTTCAAGAATATTTGTTCACGAATCATTTCTAAAAGAAGAAGAATCGGCTCCTAATCAAAAAGGAGCCAAAAAGGAGCCAAAAAGGAGCCAAAAAGGAGCCAAAAATAAGTTAGAAATATTAGAGAAATTAAAAGATAATCCAGAGGCCACACAGGTTAAGCTCATGAAAGAATTTAACCTATCAAGAAAACAAATTCAAAGAATCTTTAATGATTTACAAGAAGAAGGATTGGTTGAAAGACAAGGGCCTAATAATGGTGGAAGATGGATTGTAAAATGATAATGATTATATAATTAAGGCACAAAGCATATAAATGTGCCTTTTTCTAACTATTTTATATAAAAATACACAATAAATCATAGAATAATCAAAAAACCAAGGAGTAAACCACTGAGTAAACCACGGACTAAAATTGCTGAAAAGATCATTAGTAAGATAATATATTTATAAAATAATTAGAAAAAAAGTAATTGAAATACTAATTGTTAAAGAAAGCTTAATGCTGTAATAGTTTAGCTGTTTTTATATAAATGCAATCAAAAAAAATGAGTTTATTTATAAAGAGCCGATTAAGGAGCCAAAAAAGGAGCTAAAAAGGAGCCAAAAAAGGAGCCGATTCAAGGAACAGCTAAACCACCCAATAAACCACCCAATAAAACCACGGACTAAACCACGGATAAGATTACCGATAAGACTACATGTACATTTATAAAAAATACTTAGATATTAATAATTTGTATTAATATAATACTCAAAATATAAAGCCTTTAAAAATTGTATAATAGTACCAGTATGAGTTATCAAGTATTATATAGAACATATAGACCATCAAGATTTGATGAGGTAGTAGGGCAAGAGTATATTGTAAAAATTCTTAAGAACACAATTAAGAATAAGAGAATTGCTCATGCATATTTATTTGCAGGTCCAAGAGGAACTGGTAAGACTACAATTGCTAAGTTATTCGCAAAAGCAATCAACTGTGAAGATTTTAATGAAGAAGCTTGTGATAATTGTCCAAGTTGTTTAGCATTCAAAGAAAATAATCATCCAGATATTATTGAACTAGATGCTGCTAGTAACAACTCGGTAGACGATATTAGAGAAATAATCGAACAAGTTCCATATTCACCAATTGTAGGTAAATATAAAGTTTATATTATCGATGAAGTTCACATGTTATCTTCATCAGCTTTTAATGCATTATTAAAGACATTAGAAGAACCACCTGCACATGTTGTATTTATTTTAGCTACTACTGATCCTCAAAAAATCATTCCTACTGTTTTAAGTAGATGTCAAAGATATAACTTCTCAAAGATCTCTAATATAAATATGGAAAAGAAGATGGTTGAGATTTTAAACAAGGAACATCTACAATACGAAGACAAAGCACTAGATGAAGTTGCTATGTTGGCAGAGGGTGGTATGAGAGATGCTCTATCTATCCTTGAACAAATACTTTCTTACAATAATGATGGAATCTTCTTAGAAGATGTTCAAAGAATATTTGGTTTAAGTACTAAAGAAGAAAAAGTAGAACTACTAATTAAGATTCATAATGACTTAACAGGTTCTATTAATCTACTAAGACAAATGTATGATTCTGGTATTGATCCAAAAAGATTATGTGTAGATTTACTTGAAATCATCAAAGAAAGTCTAATCTATAGTGATGATCAAAATGAAACACTATTAAATAAATTATCTAAATTTGATTGTATGAACATTCTAGATGTAGTAAGCGTTACTGATTTATTATCTGATATCACATATCTAGAAGAAGCTTTAAATAAAGCTAGAAGTAATCAAAGCTTTTTAACATACTTAGAACTAGCTGAAGTTAAGATGGGTGGTAATTCATCTAAACATGCTATTAAGACTAAACCTGCTATAACACAAACAGTTACTAGAACTGTTGTGGAAGAACCTAAGGTTGAAACAGCTGTTGCTGAAGAAGTAAAAGAAAAACCACAAGTGGTAGTTGAGGAACCTGTTGTTGAACAAACAATAACTGAAGATATACCTAATGGGCTCGAATCTTCTGGGCTCGAATCTGATGCGCCTATTGAAACAAGTGAAGCTCCTGTTATTACTCCTGAACCAATCATGGAAACATTGGTACAAGATTTAAGTGGTGGGCTCAAAGCGGGGCTCGAATCTGGGCTCGAACCTGAGGGCTCGAATCTTGGGCTCGAAACCCCAATTGATATTGAATACCTAGCTGCATTACTATTAACTGCCAATAAGAACGAAAAAGTATCAGACAGTATTATCTACAATAGACTAGAAATGTATAAACTAGATCCAGACAAGAGAAAGTTCTATGAACTATTAAGAAACACTGACCTTTTCGCAAGTGGCAAGGATGTAATCATTGTGACAGGACCAAAGTTATATATTGATAATATCAATGCAACTGAAAATAGAAATGAACTATATAGATTCTTCATGGAAGAATTTGGACTAGATAAGGTAATCTATGGTGTAGAAGATAATAAGCGTGGTGAACTTATTAGTATCTATAAGAATCTGATGGCTAATAAAGATAGTAAGTCACCAATAGTACAAAAGCCAGTTATCGAAAAAGAGATGACTAATGAAGATAAGGCTAAACTATTATTTGATAATGTGAGGGTTGAAGACTAATGTATCCTGATAAATTTCAAAAAGTAATTGATATGTATGAAAGATTACCAGGAGTAGGTAATAAGACAGCACAAAGATTTGCGTTTACTTTATTAAACCTAGATGATGAGACAATAGATGCCTATGCAGATACTTTAAGAGACTTAAAGAATCTTAAGAGATGCAAAGTCTGTGGCTTTTTAAGTGACGATGATACCTGCCCAATCTGCAAAGATGAATCAAGAGATCATAATGTGATTATGGTAGTTGGCAATGCTCAAGATTTAATCGCTATTGAAAAGACTAATACTTATAAGGGTACATATCATATCTTAAATGGTCTATTATCTAGTTCTAAAGGTATTTATCCTGAGGATTTAAGTATTGATACCCTATTAAAAAGAATCAACGATAATACCCAGGAAATAATAGTAGCCACACCACCGACAATGGATGGAGAAATGACAGCACTATATTTAGATAAAATATTAAAGAATAAGAACGTCTTAGTAACAAGATTAGCTCATGGACTACCAATGGGAGCAAGTCTCGATTATACTGATGAATTAACTCTAATTAAGGCGATGACTAATCGTAAAAAAATAGAAGAAGAATGATATTACTAAAATCTTTTGATGAACATAATAACTTTAATAATGCGATAGTGCCAGTATCATTAAATATTGATAAACTTATTTTCGTATACCATCATCAGATTGAAAAGAGTAAATTTGAATACTGTACAAGAGTAATCAATAAATATAAAAATATTGATATTTGTTTTGCGCATGTTGACGAAAGAAGTATTAAACAATACTTTAGTGATGAGACAATAGTTGATGTCAGTGCCAACAAGTATCTTTCATTAGTATTGTGTGAAATGGCATTAAAGAGAAATAATCGTATTATTTATTTTGATGAAGAAGAGAAGTGCATCAAGGATTATCGTAAACATGAAGCCTTAACTTCAAAGATTTTTAATTTTCAAATAGAAGATATCATCACTTTAAATGGTGGCCGTATTATATCTTCTATGCATAATCCTGTAAAAAATAGAGAAACAATAGAACTAATCTATAAGACTATTGAATATAGTAAGAATAATTATTCTAATTTCATTTCCTTCGTCTCAAAGATTAATAACTTAATTAATTATCTAGATCATAAAGATAATGATTATTATCTAGATGAAACAACAATTAAGAAAATAACAAGTGATGAGAATTATCGCTATTTTAAAGATTTAAACTTATTTACAATTAAAGACAATACTCTAAGTTTCTTCAACAACGACATTAGAAGAATCTTTATGGTATCTGGTACTTTCTTAGAAAATTATATCTACAATAAATTAGTTGATAGTAAGTTATTTGATGATGTCTTGATGTCTTGTAACATCGAATTTTCAAGAACCCAAAATCTTTCAGTAAGATGTGAATTAGATTGTTTAGTGATTAAAGATAATTGTTTACTGTTTACTAGTATTAAATCTAATAAAGTGGATCCAAGTGATTTGAATGAAATAAAAGTTCATAATGTGATGTTTGGTAATGAATATTCTAAACCGGTTATCTGTATCTATAATGAGTTAAGTGAAAACAGACCCCTAGTATATGCCAAAGGAGAAGAGCTTGGTATCTATATAATTGAGAAAAATGACTTTGAAAATGATGTCGCAAATAGATTTTTAGAGATAATTAACAATTCCTACCAGTATAATAATGGTATATGGCAGCGATAGCTTATATTACTGATTCTAAAATGTTAGATCATCATCGTTTAAATGCAGATACAACGATGAATTTTTGGCGTTTATCTCCAACATTATCATTCTCTAATTTTAAAGTAGGTGATTTAATATTCTTCCTATCTAAAGACAAAATACATATGCGTGATGGAGAAAAGGGTATTGTAGGCTATGGTAGAGTAGAGAGTTTGATTGTGAATAGTGTTAATACCATGTGGAACAAATTTGAACAAGAAAATGGTTATAACACCTGTGATGAATTCAAGGAAGCAATCCTTAAAGTAAGCAAGGATCATAAGCTTCCATCTAAGATATCTTCTTTCTATTTAAAAGATGTTGTCTTCTTCCAAGCTCCTGCTTATTTAAGTGAATTTGGTATGCCGATATCCAATAATGTTGAATCATATGTTTATATTAATCCCGAGGAAATAGTAATTAAACTATTAGAATATGCTAAGGATAATGTAGACTTATGGTCAGGTGTTGAGAATGTTTGTGACAAGATTGATGATGAAGAATTAAAATATGCGATTAGATTAGCTCATAACAGGATTGGCGATTTTAACTTATGTGATAAACAAAAGAAGGCAATCAAAATCATGCATAAGGTTAAACTACTTAATCCTGAGTTGTCTTATGTTGGTAATTCAATTCTTGATTTAACTCTTGTGAATGAAAGAAATGTTTTGATTGTATTGTTTAATGACAACAGCATGGATATAAGATTGTTAATAGGACAGTGTGAACTGTATCGTAAGTATATTGGTGAATATTATCCTAATGCGTTTAAGTTGTATTTTAAAGTAAGTAATAATGATAAGGAATTAGAATACCTATTAAATAAATTTATATGAGAGAGAATGATTTTGGAAAGTATTTAGGTTTCACCTGTGTTAAGAATACTAAGGAAGAAACAATTTATGAAGTTGAAGTTAATGAGAACTTATTGAATCCTTTTAATGCGGTTCATGGTGGCTTGTTGTATGCCTTATGTGATGAAGCCTGTGGTTATGCCTGTGGCCTTGCCTATAAGATGCCAGTTACTGTTAATGCAGCTTTTAATTATTTAAAGCCAGCTATGAATACTACTAAACTAGTAGCTATTGTTCATCCTATTAAAGTTGGATCAACATTAGCTGTGTTAGATGTGAATGTTTATGATGATAAAGACTTACACTTATGTAATGGTACTTTTACTTATATGGAGATAAATAAATGAATAAGAAGATAAAGTATATAATCCTTTTTGTATTAGCTATTGTGTTGGGTTTAGCAGGTAGAGTAATAATAAATCAATCAACTTTATTAGTTGACACAAATACACCAGTACCTGATGGATTCTTACCCATTAATGATTATGTAATGGTTGATAAGAACACAAAAGAACCAGTTCAAAAGATTAGATGTTTAGATTATAAATATGAGAATGATTCATATGATTATAGTAGTAATCTAGAGACTACTAAGGGTATTGATGCTCATTCAACATTTGAAGAATTTGTGGAAGCTTATGGTGATTATGTAGCCACTTATATCATGTGTAATAACGAAGTAACAAAAGATTATAATGATTCGATTAATTTAAATAACATCAAGGTTAAGACTTTCTATGATGAGTATATTAAGACAGGTAAGTGTAATTTGGATGAATATAATGTTGTTGTTAATTTCTCTTGTTATACACAGATGAATAATGTTTACTATACTCAAAGAGAGGCTGATAATGCAAGAGATAATAATAACTTCTTTTGGAATGTTAAGCTTCATGAATTTAGTTTGCACTTCTCTTATGTGTGTAAGAACTTTGAATACAATGACTATGATATAAATAGATTTGATTATATTTCATCTTCTGTATGGTAATAAGCGGGCATTATTAAATGCTCATTTTTAAATTTATAATTAATTTCATTGCAATTGGCTAAACGGGTTTGGCTAATTTGTTAATAGCTAAAGTATTTAATTATTTCAGTAAACTAATAACAAAACGATGCATAATTTCTTTTAAGTAATACCATTTCTTTGAATTAATGTGTACAATCATTAATAGAGTGAGGGTTTATATGAAAGATAATTTTAAAAAAGTATTAAAAATAGTAGAAATGGTATTCGCTGTACTATTTATCATATCGTTAGTATTTAACTTTATTGATAAGACAGTAATTAGTATGAATACGGCAAGAGTATTTGCGTTAATAGTTACAATACTTCATCTTGTTTCAATTGTTACTAAGAATTCAAAAGGTGATTATGCAATGTTGATTGTGTTTGCTTTAGCAGTAGCCGTACTAATTAGTGCATCATCAACAGTAGCTATTCATAAGAAGGACTATTATGATGAAAGTCCAACTGGTGTATTAAAAAGAGAAATCTACGATCAAAGTGGTGTTAATGTTTATTTCAACTTTGATTTAATGGAAGATGAAAAAGTTAAGTTAACTTATACTACAGACTATAACATTACTGAGGAACAAGCTATTGAATCATTAAAGATAATCAAAGAAGAATTAGCTAAATATAAAAAAGGCTTACCTTCTAAGATCTATCTAGTAAATGATTTTAAGATGAGAGGAGCTGATGAAGATGGTGCCTTTGTAGTTAGAAAGAATTTCATTATTCTTAATAATTCAAAGGACATTAAATCAGAACTTCATCATCAAATGGGCCATTCAATTGAAAACAAGTCTTATGACTTATTAAGCTTCTTAAAGTTTAGAACTGTTAAATCATCATGTAGCCTAGTATCTGATAGGGCATGTGAAAACAATAATGAACTATTTGCAGAAACATGGAAAACAAAGGTCTATGATAAGAAGACTACTGATTATTCAAATGCCTTAGTATCTATATTTGATAAATATATAGAGTAAATATTTTAAAAACATTAAAAAATTGCGATCATAGACCGCAATTTTTTAATTAAGTTTAATTCTTTTGATTAAAGTTCCTTACCCTTACCACAAATCTTTCTAGTGATAATACCAACAATCATAGCTACAGCTAATGAAGTGATAGAGATAAGAGGTCCTTCAGTAACAGGATTGTAACCAAAGTTTAATACTAGACCACCAATACCACATACAAAGATTGCGGCTACTGGATATAGGTTCTTATTATCACTTAGGTCTACTTTAGCTAATAGTTGAAGACCACTTGCTGCGATAAAGCCATATAGTGCTACACAAGCGCCACCCATTACACACTTAGGAATCGAATTGATCAATGTGATAAATGGTGTGAAGAATGATAGTAGGATACAACCAAATGATGTATAGAATAGTGTACTTACAGAAGCGTTACCAGTAATAGCTACACAAGCTACTGATTCACCATATGTAGTATTAGCACAACAACCAAATACAGTACCAACGAATGAACCAATACCATCACCCATTAGAGTCTTATCTAGACCTGGATCTGTAATTAAGTCTTTGTTGATAATGTTACTTACATTCTTATGGTCACCAATATGTTCGCATAATAGAACTACTGATAATGGTGCGAATACTAAGATTAAGTTAATGATTGCAGTTAAGTCAATTGGAAGATATTCACCGTTTGTTTGGATTGCTCTTAGAAGGAAAATCTTTGGATAATCCACAATTGAACTTAATGTAAATGGAACAAATGTTTTAGTAAATACTGAGAAATCTAATATTTGTAAAGCAGCATTACCAGTTGCGTTACCAATTAGAGTAAGTACAAGAGCTACTACATAACCAACACCAATACCAATTACGAATGGGAATAGTTGCATAGACTTGCTTCCCTTAACTGATGCAACAACAATTGAGAAGAAAGTAATAAGACCAATTGCGATAGTAATCAAGCTATATTCACTACCACCATTAGTACTCATCCAGCTTGTAGCTGTACCTGATAAAGATAAACCGATTAAAGATACAATTGGTCCAGCAATAACTGCAGGAAGTAGTTTGTTTACCCAACCAGAGCCAACAGCTTTAATAATTAGTGCGAAGATTACATATACTAGAGCTGCGATACCAACACCGATTATGACACCCCAATAACCATAACCTGATGAAATAGAAGTAGCATAAGCACCTAAGAAGGCAAATGAGCTTCCTAAGAATACAGGGCTCTTTTTCTTAGTGCAGAAGATATATACTAGAGTACCAATACCAGCACCTAGTAATGCAGCAGCAGGATCACTTGGTAGTCCGTATTGAGTCATTAGAATTGGAACTAATAGAGTAGCTGCCATAATAGCGATCATTTCCTGTAACGCAAACATTAAGTTTTGTTTTACAGTAGGTTTGTCATTAATGTCATAAACAAGTTTCATAAATATCACCTTTCTCTAACAAAAAACCTTGCCCTAATCTGATAGGCAAGGCTATATTTCCTTATAAAAAATATCTAATTTTAGTGCCCTTGCTGATATCTCGTATCAGATTAAAGATGCTTTTTATCTTTGCCATGTTACCACCGATAAGGGGATGTGTCAATCATAATTAAATATATTAAAATATACATGGATAAAGGAGAATTCTAAAATATGAATAAAGTAATTAACAGTGAAAAAGCACCAGCTGCAATTGGCCCTTATTCACAAGCAATCGAATCAAACGGTTTTATCTATGTATCAGGACAATTACCTATTAATGTAGAAACAGGCACAATGCCAGAAACTATTGAGGAACAAACAGCTCAATCATTAAGCAACATCAAGTCAATTCTTGAAGCTGCAGGTCTTTCAATGGATAATGTAGTTAAGACTACTGTTCTTATGACTAACTTAGGCGATTTCACTAAGATGAATGAAGTATATGGTACTTTCTTTAGTGGTGCATATCCTGCTAGAGCTGCTTATCAAGTAGTAGCACTACCTAAGGGTGCTATGGTAGAAATTGAAGCTGTTGCATCTAAATAATTGATTCTTATTAGCCACTTTATAGTGGCTAATATTTGTATATACTTAAATTAAAAAACGAGCCTAGCAAGCTCGATTTTCTAAGATATTACACCCGTATGGAACAAATCACATCCATACGACAATTTTAATTGATGGCGGTCTTTCCCCATCCCACGTTCTAAGACGTATTTGCTAGCGGTCTTTCCCTAGCCACGCTTTTGTAATAGCTTAGTGGTATTACTACCACGCATATATAGTAACATTTTATTTAAAATATTCTTAAAAAACTTACATTAATTCTCTAATTAATGTAAGTCGCAGCATAGCTTTGTAAACTTATAATCAATTTATAAATGTTAAATATTAGATATACAAAGGAGGGTCATTATACGAGTGGGGTATTAAAACTACCAACCGAAGATAATATGAATAATTCTTGCCTAGAAGCACTTAATCAAATCAAAGAAAAGCGTTACGATGCTTATTTAAGAAATGAAGGAAGAAACGACATCTTGATTTATGGAATAGCTTTTTGTAAGAAAAGATGCAAAGTTGTCGTTGAAAAATTATAAAGTTAATTAGCAGGCTTAGCCTGCTAATTCTTTTAAATAAACATAATGTAATAAATAGGAAGATGAACAATTTTATCTTTAACAAGCACTTCTCTATCATTAGATAATACATAACCTTGTTTTATACGATAATTTTTATCTTCCACAAGTTTTGGTAAAGCCCGATATTCATATCCTTCTTTACCTGATTTTATTTCTAGAGGAAGAATAGATAAATTGTCATAGTCATTCACAAGAAAATCAACTTCACCAACTTTTCTTCTATCATAATAGAATAGATCATGTCCATGAGCCTTTAATTCTTCAGAAACAACAGTCTCATATATAGCACCTAAATTAACGCCTGTCTTAGACTTTAAAATCGCATTTATATTATTTCTATACAACAAATAAGATAATAAACCGACATCGTTCATATAAAGCTTAATAAGATTCTTTACACTAGATTGAACTAAAGGGAACTTGGGTTCGCTTACTGCATTACAAGCTAGGGCGATACCTGAATTAATTAGATAATCAAACTCTTCAGCATAATTAGAGAAACAATCTTTCTTATTGTCGTTGATATCTGAATACTTAATTCTCTTAACCTTGTTGTCGATAGAAGAAATCATCATTTCATAAATTCTCTTGATTTTTAATCTATTCTCTAAATCATATTTAGCAGCATCGTCACTGTAAAAATCATAAATATCTTTTTGAATCTCTTTTATCTTAAAGACATTCTTTTCTTCTACATAAGACTTAACCGCATCTGGTAAACCACCAACATACAAATATGTAAGAAAATAATTTAATAAAGTATTATGTAAAGATTCATTTAGACTAGTCTTATTCTCATATGATTGTCTTACATACTCTATGGCATCTTTGCCAAAATTATTCGCAATCAAAAATTCTTCAAAATCCATAGGATACATTTCTTTTCTAATAATAGAACCCATAGGAGTTAATCCAGTTTTAAGTAATTCGATACCTAATAAAGAACCTGAACAAATATAACGATACTTATTATCAATTCTTAATTGCTTCAACAAAGAAAAAAATTGAGGATAAATAGAAATCTCATCTATAAAAATTAAAGTATCATCTCTAGTATTTAACTTGTTTCCATATAAAGCGCTTAATTGGATATAAAAATCATCACAAGTCTTAACATCCTCAAATACCTTATCGCCCTTATTATCAGCGTCCAAGTTAATCGAAATGAAATTACGATAATATTCCTTACCGATCTTTTCGATAATATAAGTCTTACCAACTTGTCTTGCTCCATCGATGACAAGGATTTTTTCTTCCTTACTACTAAAATAATTCCTTAAATACTCTTCTATTTTTCTATACATAATAAGATCCTCTAAACTAATTATATAAGAAAAAGGGAGTTTTCAATAAAAATTAAGGTCAAAAATTGGTAGTTTTCAATAAAAAATTGACACTAAAAAGGGTAGTTTTCAAAAATGCTATAATTTAAGAATGGAAAAGATAGAAAAAGTAATCGCTGAAAAAGTTAAACAAGAAGGAGGAAGAACCTTCTATGTTGGCGGTTATGTAAGAGATAAATTATTAGGGATAGACAACAAGGATGTAGATATAGAGGTACATGGTATTGAAGCTGATAAACTATATTCAATACTGGAAACTATAGAGAAACCTCTAAGTTATGGTAATAGCTTTGGTATCTATTCTTTAAAAGGACACAATATAGACATCGCCTTACCAAGAAGTGAAAAATGTATTGGTAATAAACATACCGACTTTAGAATTGACGTTGATCCTTTTATTGGCTACAAGAAGGCTGCTAAAAGAAGAGACATCACTATCAATGCTCTTATGCAAGATGTCTTAACTGACGAAATACTTGATTATTTTCATGGCTTAGATGACTTAAAGAATAAAGTAATAAGACATGTTGATGATAAAAGCTTTATCGAAGATCCTTTAAGAGTACTACGTATTGCTCAGTTCGCAAGTAGATTCGAGTTTACTGTAGCTGAAGAAACTATTAACTTATGTAGGACAATGGACTTATCATCATTATCTAGAGAAAGAGTAGAAGAAGAACTAAGGAAAGCCTTACTAAAGGGAAAGAAACCCTCAATCTTTTTTGATGTCCTAAAAGAAATGAATCAATTAGATTATTGGTTCAAAGAAATAAAAGTACTAGAAAACATTCAACAAGATCCTATCTACCATCCTGAGGGTAATGTCTATATCCATACTATGCAGGTAATTGATAGGGGAGTTATGTATAATCCATCTTTTGAATTCATGTTGTTATGTCTAACCCATGATTTTGGTAAGATTGTTTGTACGACGGTAGATTCGAGCCCGATAGATTCTCACCCAATCCGTATCCACGCCTATGGTCATGAGATAGAAGGACTACCAATAATAGAAACCTTCATTAAAAGAATCACCAACAAGAAAGACAACATCAAATACCTAAAGAACATGGTGCCTCTACATATGGCGCCTAATAAGTATGCTGCTGATAAGTCAGCCATTAAAAAGACTAATAAGATGTTTTATGATGCCTACAATGAAATAGATTTAATCAACTTTTCATATTGTGATAGAGGACACGAAGACAATAAAGAATTTTTAATGGAAAGATATAATCATTATCTAGAAATGATGAAAAAACCATATGTTAGTGGTGATGATTTAATTGAAGCTGGCTTTATACCAGATGATAAATTTAAAAATTTAATTGAATATGCCACTAAATTAAGAATGGCTGAAGTAGACAAAGAAAGTGCTCTTAAACAAATTAAAAGTTACTACTTGAGTAACTTGTTATAAGCACTTGTCTTATGACTTGAATATATTATTAGGAAAACACCAACCGCAATCATTAGAAAGAATAGGGCAACACCTAGTTCATCTAAATATAAAGGCTCAAAAATCATAACAGGCACAAACGAGAAACTACATAAACCAATACCAGTTGTTCTTAGTTTAGAAGCCTCCTTTTTAATTTGATATAACTCATCATTTAAATAATCATGTGTCGCAGTAGTTAATGAAGGTATATCATCAATTGACTCTTTAAATACACTATTGGCATTCTTAATCAGCAAGACACCAACCGCAATCATCACAAACATCAAGATGATTGATAAGTTTTCTAATAAATCAATATCAATCATAGAACCAAGTGTCGGAAAGATTACAGATGATATAAAACAAGCTACTGCAGCAGCGATTTTAGTCTTCTTTAAACTATACGCCTCAATATATCTGTAAGCATCAGCTGTCATTACTTCCTTATTGTACTTATCATAAATATCCTTAAGCGTAGTTATTGGTTCTTCAAATGTTTCTTCTTTAATCAAAACTTTCTTTTCTGTCATGCAAATATTATAGAATATTTATATGCTTAAAGATAAATATATAGATGAAATTGATATAAAAGAACTTGCTGATTTACATCCATCTACTTATGTATTAGTAGACATAAGAGATGCAGTAAGCCATGATTATGGTGCTATGCCTAATTCTATTAGTAAACCTAACATCTTAGATGAAGAACTAGACAAGGATAAGTCATATGTACTTTATTGTATGAAGGGGATTGAATCTTTAGATTGGGCACGAATCCTGCGTGGAAAGGGCTACGACTGTATAAGTCTAAAAGGCGGCTACAGCGCCTACTTAAAATCATGTCTAGGCAAAGCTGATAAAGATCTAAACGAGAAATGTGAACACTCAATCACCACAACCTATCGTAAACAACTATTATCACCATTCTTAAAAGCTATCGATACATACCAGCTAATCCAAGAAGGAGATAAGATAGCTGTATGCATATCGGGTGGTAAGGATTCGATGTTGATGGCAAAACTATTCCAGACATTAAAAAGATTCTCAAGAGTAAACTTTGAGGTTGTTTTTTTAATCATGGACCCAGGATACAGTGAACTAAATAGATTATTAATTGAAGAAAACGCTCGTAACTTAAACGTTCCTGTTGAAATCTTTGAAACAAGAATCTTTGATATTGTTTACTCTCAGGCTAAAACACCATGTTACCTATGTGCCAGAATGAGAAGAGGTCATCTTTACAACAAGGCTAAAGAATTAGGCTGCAATAAGATTGCCCTAGGACACCACTATGATGATGTCATTGAAACAATACTAATGGGTATGATGTATGGAGGACAAATCCAGACAATGATGCCTAAACTTAAGAGTGATAACTTTGAAGGCATGGAACTAATTAGACCTCTATATCTAATAAGAGAAGCTGATATTAAAAATTGGCGAGACTATAATGGCCTACACTTTATCCAATGTGCCTGCCACTTTACCGATACTTGTTCTAGTTGTAGGGAAGATGGAACTAGTGTTTCTAAGAGAATGGAAATTAAAAATCTAATCAAGGAACTTAAGAAGACTAATCCTTATATTGAAAAGAACATCTTCAAGAGTGTAGAAAATGTTAATCTAGACACTGTCATTGCATACAAAAAAGGTGACAAGAAGATCACCTTTTTGGACGAGTATTAACGACCACAAAATCGATATTACGATTATTTAAGTCAACTGCGATAAGCTTTACCTTAACCCTTTGAGAGATTTTATAGGTAGTACCAAAATCATCACTTAAATTATTATTATGATCTAGATAGAAGTATCCATCTAGATTTTTTATATGCACAAGACCCTCAACACCATTCTCAAGCCTTACATAAAAACCATAGTTAGTGATTGAACAGATAGTAGCCATGAAAGTCTGTTTAATCTTATCAGACATATACTCACACATCTTAAGATCCACAATAGCTCTTTCAATTGAAGTAGCCTTCTTTTCTCTTTCATTAGCTTTCTTGGCAATATTCTCATTCTTGATATTATCTTCATCAATGTCTTCACTATAACTAAAGACATACTTCTTAAGCATTCTATGAACAATTAAATCAGGATATCTTCTAATAGGTGAAGTGAAATGACAATAATGTTCTAGCCCTAAACCATAGTGCCCTGAACAGTTATGAGAATATAAGGCCTTAGCCATACATCTTAGTAACATCTCGGATACTAGATAATAGTCATCTGAATCTTCAAACTTTTCTAGGCATTTATTTAAAACTTTAGATTCGATCTTATATGGATTGCCCTTAAAAGTAACTCCAAACTTTTCCATTGTGTTAATGAAAGAATCAATCTTTTCTTGTTTAGGATAATCATGATTTCGATAGATTAAAGGTAAACCCAAACAAGCCATATGTGAAGCCACTGTAGTGTTAGCTAGAATCATGAAGTCTTCAATCATTAATTCAGCCTTATCTTGTTTTCTAATTTGAATATCAACAACCTTACCTTTTTCTTCAATAATAATAGGCTCATTAGACTCAAATTCAATACCACCCTTAGATCTTCTTACCTTATTGGCAATTCTTGATAAAGAATAAGCAGTATAAATCATATTAGTAATATCACGATACTTATCCAATAATTCCTTATCATGACCTAATATCTTATTAACATTAGAATAAGTCATACGATGTTTAGAACAAATTACAGATGGATAAATCTCATAAGCTTCAACCTCACCATTATAAGAAACATCCATTTGACAGGTGATAGTATATCTATCTTTTCCTTCCATTAATGAACATAAATCATCTGATAATTTAAATGGTAACATCGGAATAACCTTGCCTGGGTAATAGATTGATGTGCCTCTATTAAAGGCTTCTTTATCTAGGCTCGAACCTTCTGGTACATAAAAAGAAACATCCGCAATAGAAACATATAAGCGATAACCAATATCCAATTGTTCAACATAGATGGCATCATCATAGTCCTTAGCATCATCTCCATCAATAGTAATAAAGTTTAAGTTTCTTAAATCTTTTCTGTTCACTAAACTAATCTCATCACTAATAGAATCACAATACTTCATGATTTTATTAGAGAAAGGAAGAGGAGCATCATTTTGAAGTAAGATTGTTTCAATTAAAGTTTCTTCATCATCGATATGACCAATTACCTTATCAATCTTTAATTCTTTCTTTTGATAGTTAGAGACAAAACATCTTACTTTAAAGAAAGGCTTCAACTCCTTCTTAAAATCTTTTTCATTAACTACCTTATATTCCTTTAATCTAATATCATCAGAGAAGAAATATAACTTACCTTTTCTAAGTACCATGGTGCCATAGACATAGGCTGTCTTTCTTTCGATGATTTTGATTAAATCTACATCAAATCTATTCTCTTTATATAAAATCTTATCACCACTAAAAAGAAGTGTATTCAAGTCATTATTAACAGGCTTATCGTCGATATATGGTTTGCCCTTATAGACATCGACAATACCTTCTAGATAATTATCTTTGATATAGATGATGCCATCTTTTTCAAAACATAGACCCTCATCTATCATCTTATTTATTTCTTTGGTTAATAAAATAAGTTGGCTAGTTTCCAACAAGTTTAAATGTTCAGCTATAGTATGGATATCCATACCTTCTTTTTGAATACATTCTAGAATCTTTTTCTTCATACTTATATTTTAGCAACTTGTTATAATAATAAGCATGATAAAAGCGATATTTTTTGACATAGATGGAACTATTTTAAACGGGAATAAGGGTATACCAAATAGTACCTTATTAGCCTTAGACAAGTTAAGAGAAAAGGGCATTAAGACAATTATTTGTACAGGAAGAGGTTATAGTGAGGTTAAACCTTTAAACTTAAAAGGTTTTGATGACTATATCTTATTAAATGGTCAAATCTGTTATGATGATAACGACAATATTGTCTTTAAGAAACCAATTAAAGATAAAGAAAAGTTAATTGAATTATTCAATAGTAAAAAGTTTCCCTTTGGCCTTATTGATGAAAAAGAAACTTATCTTAACTGTATAGATGATTATGTAAAATCAGTACACGATTCTATTAATCTAACTATGCCCGTTGTAAAGGAATATGATGGTGGTGATATTTATCAAGCTTTGGCTTATGGTAAGGTTAAGGATTATATAGAGAAAGAGCTTCCTGATTTCATGGCCACTTCTTGGCATTTTGATGGCGTGGATATTGTGCCAAAAGATAGTGGTAAGGATAAGGGTATTATCGAATATTGTAAGTTAAGAAATATCGATATCAAGGATACCATGGCCTTTGGGGATGGTGAGAATGATATAGAAATGTTAAAGACAGTTGGTATAGGTGTTGCGATGGGAAACTCAATTGATATGGTTAAGGAAAACGCGGACTATATAACTGATAGAATAGAAGAGGATGGCCTGTATAAGGCTTTAAGACATTACGAGGTGATTGATGATTAAGACAATTTTTTTCGATCTAGATGGAACATTATATTCACATACTCAAAAAAGAGTTCCAAGCACAACGCTTTATGCGTTTGAATTATTAAAGAAACAAGGAATCAAAAGAGTTCTTTGTACTGGCAGACATGTAAGAGAATTAGAACAATTAGGTTTCTTTGAACTTGGCTTAGACTTCGATGGCTATATCTTGTTGAATGGTCAAATTATTTTAGATAAAGATTTAAATTATATTGATGGTACTCCTATTGATAAGGAAGAGACAAAGAAGATTGAGCGTGTTTTCAATGAGAAGAAAGTGTCTTTAATATTAGAAACAAGAGAAGAACTTTTCTGTAACTTCTATGATGATTTCTGTTTGGAAGGCCTAAGATCTGTTAATACCGATCCTTTCCCAATTAAAGAATATCATGGTGAAGAAATTTTCCAAGTAAGTACTTATGTTAAGAAAGAAACTAAAGAATATTTGCGTAAAGAGTTTAGTGGTTGTTTCATGACTTCTTGGAACGAATATGGAGCTTTATTTGTGAATAAACAGGGTGGTAAGAGCAAGGGCATTGAAAAATATCTTAAGTCAGTAAATGAAACACCAAAAGAAACTATGGCCTTTGGTGATGGTGATAATGACTTGGATATGCTTGAATATTGCGGTGTTGGAGTAGGCATGGGCAATGGTACAAAGAATGTAATTGAACATTGTGACTACTTAACTGAGACAATTGATAACGATGGACTTTATTTAGCTTTAAAACATCTTGGTGTTATATGTTAATATAAAAATATACGAGGAGAATAATATGAATAAAAACATTAAAATTTCTGCTCATGATATGAAAAATATCTTAAATTCAACTGATGAACAATTAAATAAGGCAATTTCTTATGTAAAGGAACATGGTGTTGAAATTGATGACAACACTAGTATCAAGGCTTTATACGAGAAGCTTAATGAAAAGATTATTAAATTAGCTGATGCTGGTAAGGATGAAGAAGAATTAGCTGATCTTAATGATATCTTCTATGGTCTTGTTGGTCTTATGATGTCTAACAAGGCTGATGATATGAATTTGCCTAAGGCTTGATGTATTAAAAAATGATTGGAGGAAAAAATAATGAAGTTAAATGCAAAACAGATGCAAAAATTATCAGCAATCAAAAATTCTTTTTATGAAGATTTTAAGATTGAGTTTTTATTTCACTCTAATCATTTAGAAGGCAGCACTTTTACTAAAGAGAATCTTGAAAAATTACTATTAGATAAACAAGTTGAAGGCGTTCATTTTTTAGATGACGTGTACGAAACAACCAATTCACTAAAGGTATTTGATATGGTGGTTGAAGACAGTGACAAAGAACTCAATAAGTTTATGTTGTTTGATTGGCATAGAACACTTAAGAAGAATTCGATTGACGATGAAATAAGTAATGCTGGCTGTTGGAAAAAATATGAAAACAGATTAAGAGGTGTTGATATCAAACTTGCTTTGCCTAGTGAAGTCGATAGTTTAATGTTTAATCTTATAATGGATTGGAACGAAAACAATAATCCTACGATTGAAGATATCGCAAAGTTTCATTATAAATTTGAGATGATTCACCCTTTTCAAGATGGCAATGGTAGAATTGGAAGATTCCTTATTCTTAAACAATGTCTTGAAAGCGGTATTGATTTAATTGCGATTGATAATATGTATTCTAATGAGTATAAAAAAGCTTTATATAAGGCCGAGAAAATAGATGATATAAGTGAACTTGTTTGTGTATTCAAGAAATGTCAAGATCGTCTAGATAAAAAAATGAATAGTTATCATGATTTAATTGAAACTGTAAAAAGTGAGATTCAGTGAATCAAAATGTATTATCTAAAATTATTCAATAAAACTTTATTAAGATTCGATATTGATAAAGAGCTTAATGTTTCTAACATAAAAATATGTAATGATGACATTAAGCTTTTTCTTGAAAATTTAAAAGAAGTTAATAATGAGACGATTAAGTATTTTATTCTAAATAAATTAATCCCAAAGAACAGGGCTAATTTAGAGTGCCTTTTGAGTGCGGTCAATATTGAATTAGATGATTTTAAAGCTATCTTAGATTATTCTAAAGGTCTATCTATAATTGATGCTTATTGGATTACTAGGGATGATGGATTAAGGTATGAGGACTTTAATCTTTTTGACAATGAGATTAGTAATGAATTATCATTAGCTGTTTTCAATGGCACTAAGACTAAGGTTAATAACGCAGTCTTATCACCAGAATTTACCACCAATGGTGCTATTCCTAAGTGTTGGATAAAGAAAGATGATGGCTATTACTTGTATAAGAGTAGCACTGCTTATTTGGGCTTTGCGAATACGGGCAACGAACCTTATAGTGAATACTACTCATGTCAATTATTAAAAGAATTAGGCATACCATACATCGATTATGATTTAGAAATGTATCAAGGTGAACTTGTATCTGTTTGTAAGATATTTACATCTAAAGATATAGCCTATGTACCAATCCATCTAGTAGCTAATATTGATGATATAGATAAGGCTTATAATTGGTGCTTAGAACATAATTTAGAAGAAGCCTTTGGCGATATGATTCTTTTTGATGCCCTTATCTATAATCATGATAGACACTTGGGTAACTTTGGCATACTTAAAGATAATCATACTGGTGAAATATTAGGCATGGCGCCAATCTTTGACAATGGTGCAGGTCTATTAGCCTATATTTCCTTATCTAAGCTTAAAGACTTAGATACTTTTGAAGATTATTATAAGAATAATAATGATTTTAATAAGTCTAATGATTGGATTGATTTTAAAGATCATGTAAGAAAATATTGTGATGATAGACAACTTAATAAGTTAAGGAAACTTGATAACTTTAAATTCACCAAGCATCCTAGATATAATTTACTAGAAGGAAGATTAGAATATCTTAATATCTTAATTGATTATCGTATTAAGGAATTGATGAGTCTGTTTTAGAAAAGTGGCAAATTAGGCAAAAATCTAAAGTAGAAATAGAAAGGTTGATGATATGCGCATATTTTTAGTAGATACAGAAAATGTAGGATGGGCTGGTTTAACAGGAGCTAGTAAATTAGATAGTAGTGATACTATCTATATTCTTATTGGCAAGGGTGTTAATTCTAGAGCTGTTAAAGGTGATATTGTGGTTGATCTTCTTAAGAGCAAGGCTCAATATGTCATTGAAGAAACCAAACATGAGGGTAAGAATTATTTAGATTTCCAATTATCTTTGATAATAGGAAGACTTATCGAAAGACATGAAGACGCTGAATTTATTATCATTTCTAAGGATCAAGGTTATAAGGCAGTGACTGATTATCTAGAGAAGAATAATAGAAAGGGTAGTATTGCCCAAACTATTGGTGAATATTTAAGTCCAAAACCTAAACCTAAAGCTAAGCCAAAACCACAAAAGAAAGAACTAAGCTTAGAAGATTATCAAAGCGAATTAGCTAAGATTATTTCTAATGACTTTCCTGATAAGAAAAAGATGATTGTTAATGTCCAGGCAAATGCAGCTTCTAATAAGAAGACTAAGAAAGAGCTTAAGGATTATTGTCTAAAGAATCTTGGTGATACAAAACTTACTACTTATTGTAAGATGTGTCAGATTTTTCCATATTAAACAAGAAGCATCTGAATAGATGTTTTCTTTTTTTTTTGGATTAAAAAAAGAGCCCTTAGGCTCTAATAAGCATCAATCACAAAATGTAATGATGCAGTTTGGTACATCTTGTTCATCTTAGAAATAAAGAAATAGGCAGTAGTATAATCGGGGAATGTATCTAAGACCTTACATGCTTGTCCAAACTCATTTTTATGTACTCTAATAACAGTGTAATTTTTCATTAATATCTATCAACAACCCAATTTAGGCTTTTGTTTCCAAATAAACGGTTTAAATTTGAAGAGAAAACATTTGCCTCATCATAAGTATTAAATGTGATCTCCACTGTACAAGATTGTCCATAATCGTGATTTCTAGAAACTCTAATAACTGAATACTTGTTCATACAACTTTCTCCTCCTTGACTAAATAATACAATGACATTTATTTTCATTTCAACATGATAACGGTTTCATCTTCAATGAAAGTGGTTCCATAAGAAAAAAATAGGACTAATATAGAGTTATGGAAAATAAGAAACATCACTCAGATTCCCTATTTATAGGGATTATCCTATTCTTTATTGGCGGTTTCCAAAACGTCTATACCTACATGAACTGTGGAAAAGTATTCGCTAACTTACAAACCGGCAACATGATATTAATGTCTATAAATCTAGTAGAAGGGAATATATCTATTGCCTCTAGATACTTAGTACCACTATGTAGCTTCTGGTTTGGATGTGCTATAGGCGCTTCTGTGAATATTAAATTTAAATATCTCTCAAAGATTCATTGGAGAGTTATTCTGTTAATAATTGAAATGACTAACACCATCATCGCAAGTTGTTTAGCTATTCCTCTATATAGTGCAGGACTAATCACCTTCAATTGCGCATTGACACTGGAAGCTTTTAAAGAAGTAGACCATAGATCACTTCCTACTACTATGATGATTGGTAATATGCGAAAGGCCATTGATTATCTAACTAAATACTTTTTAGAACATCATAAGAAAGACTTAAAAGAAGGCTTATTTGTGATAGGGTTATTACTTGTATTTATCATAGGTGCCATTAGTAGTGCTATGTTAAGTGTTAATTTTGGAAATAAAACCATCTTGTTTCTAGTACCATTATATTTAATCGCCATTATCTACTTACAATTTGAAGAGACTAAATGATACCGGTTTCATGCAAATACATTATAGAAATAGGTCTATGATAGATATATGCAAAATACTAAACAACACTCAGATTCCTTATTTATAGGAATCATTCTATTTTTTATAGGCGGTTTCCAAAACGTCTATACCTATCTAAACTGTGGCAAAATCTTTGCGAATCTTCAAACAGGAAACATGATGTGGATGGCTGTTGCCCTAGCTGAAAAAGACATATTAGGGGCAGCTAGATATCTAATACCACTAGGTAGTTTCTGTTTGGGCTGTGTTATCGGTGCTCTTGTAGACACCAAATGTAAATATAACTTCAAGATGCATTGGCGTACTATTGTCCTAATAATTGAAATGATTATTACTGTTATTGCCTCACTTTTATCACACAAGATACTTGCGGCAGCCTTGATCACTTTCAATAGTGCACTATCTTTACAAGGATTCAAGAATTTATGCAACAGAAGTCTACCAGCTATGATGATGATAGGTAACTTAAGAAAAGCTGTAGATCATCTAACAAAATATTCTATTAATCATGATAAGGAAGACTTAAAAGAAGGAATGTTGATTGTTATATTATTATTTACATTCATCTTTGGAGCCTACATCAGTGCTATCTTAAGTGACTACTTCATGAATAAGACAATCTTGTTTCTAATACCTATATATCTAGTAGCGGTCATCTATTTACAATTCGACTCTAAGTGCTAGAATAAAAAATTGTAAAAAGGAGACTTTATGACAAAGAAAAAGAAAATAAGACTTCTTGTATTCTTTATTATCTTGATGGCCCTAGTTGGAATGGGAATCATTCTAACCAATGGTCTAGTTTCAAAAAGTGAAACGATTCAAGAAGTCATGAAAGATGCGGTATTACACGATACTGGAAAAGTTAGTTTGTTTGGTATAAAGGATGTTAACCCAGCTTTGATATCAGCGTTTACTATAACAGCCATTATACTTGTTATTGCGTTGGTGATAAGAATAGTTGTTGTGCCGAAATTCAAAATAGTACCAGGCAAGTTCCAACTACTATTAGAACAGTGGGTAGGCTACTTCAACAAACTAGCTATCAGCAATAGCCCTGATCATCATAAATTCTTAAGTGTCTATCTATTTGTAGCAGGCTCATATGTCTTTATAAGTACGCTATTTGAACTTTTTGGGCTACAAGCTATCAATACCCATGGGGCATCAATTACATTACCTGCACCATTAGCTGACATCAACGCAGCTATTGCGACGGGTGTGATGTCTTACCTTGTGATACTAGGTGGTGGTATTGCGGCCAATGGTCTAAAAGGCGCGGGTCAAACTCTAAAAGATTTCTCATTACCAATCTCAATGAGCTTTAGATTATTTGGTGCCCTACTAAGTGGATTACTTGTAAACGAATTAGTATATTATTCAATCAGTTTAAGTTTTGTATTACCGGTAATAGTAGCTGTATTATTTACATTATTACATGCTCTAATACAAACCTATGTCTTAACAATGTTAGTTGCCTTATTCTATGGCGAAGTAAGTGAAAAGAAGGAAGAAGTTAAAAAATGAAAAAATTATTATTAGTTATTGCGATCGTATGTTCATTAATGTGTGTAAGTACACCAGTATTTGCGCAAGATTCTAATACTACAAATGTAGTAAGTGTTGACTCAGACAAGGCTAAATCAGCAGCCTTCGTAGTTGGTATCTCATCAGCATGTGCAGCTATTGCCATGGGTATGGCTATTTCAAAATCAACAGAATCAATCTCTAGACAACCAGAAGCTGAAGGTTCAATTAGAACTGCATTAATGCTTGGTCTAGTATTTATTGAAACTGTTGTTATTTATGCGCTAATTGTAGCTATCTTAGTAATATTTGTATTGTAGGTGATTTAAATGAATCTACCATTAAATATTGATTGGCAACAAATCCTTTTACATATGTTCAACCTAATCATCTTAGGCTTTGGACTATACTTTATCTTATATAAGCCAGTAAAAGCTTTTATGGATAAAAGAGAAGCATATTATAAGGATTTAGATGATAGTGCCAATAAGAAAAATGAAGATGCAGATAAGCTTCTAAAAGAATATCAAGATAAGTTAGCTAAGGCTGATGAAGAGATCAAGGATAAGAAGAATATCGCAATGAAAGAACTTGATGACAAAGTTAACTCTGAATTAAATAAGGCTAAAGAAGATGCCAAAAGAATCGTTGAGGATGCCAAGGCTCAGGGTCAAAAGAAACACGATGAACTAGTTGAAAGTGCTAATAAGGATATCTGTGATCTAGCTATTAAGGCTACTAGTAAGTTAGTAGATAAGACATTAGATGATTCTTATGATGAATTTTTACTAGCTGTAAAGAAGGAAAAGTAATGAAAGCTGTTTTATATAGCGCTAAAAAGCCAAGTGTAAAGATTAATAAAAAGTTTGAAGCTTTTTTAAACGAAAAATATGGTGAAGTAGAACTAGAATGGCAAGAATCTGATTTAAAAAGTGGTTTCAAATTATTAGTAGGTGATGATGTTTATTATTGGGACGCTAATTCTAAGTTTGAACAATTAAAGACTGAGTGGCAAAAATATAGAAACAACAACAACATCATTCCACTTCTTCAAGACTCATTAGATAGTTGGACACCAAACGCTATCGCTGATGAAGTAGGCAGAGTTATTTCGGTAGGTGGTGGTATTGCCAAGGTATCGGGTCTTAAGAATGTTAAGTATGGTGAAATCTTATTGTTTACTGACAATATTAGGGGTATGGTCCTAGATTTAAAACAAGACTCTATCTCTTGCATTCTTTTTGGTGATGATAGAAATATCATCCAAGGTAGTGTTGTTAAAAGAACTAATAAGACTGCGGGAATTCCAGTAGGAGAAGAATATGTTGGTAGAGTAATTGATGCCCTTGGTAATCCAATTGATGATAAGGGGCCAATTCATGCCAAGAAGTATTTGCCTCTTGAACAAGAAGCACCTAGTATTATGGATAGAAGTCCTGTTAATAGACCTTTGGAAACAGGTATTTTGGCAATCGATTCGATGTTTCCAATTGGCAAGGGTCAAAGAGAATTGATCATTGGTGATAGACAAACTGGTAAGACAGCTATTGCCCTAGATACTATTCTTAATCAAAAGGGCAAGGATGTTATTTGTATCTATGTGGCCATTGGTCAAAAGGCAAGTAGTGTGGCTGGTATTGTCCAAAAGCTTAAGGATCATGATGCCCTAAAGTATTCAATTGTCTTAAGTGCTACAGCTAGTGAGAGTGCTCCTATGCAATATATTGCCCCTTATGCAGCTACTTCAATGGGTGAATATTTTATGCATGAAGGCAAGGATGTTTTAATTGTCTATGATGACTTGAGTAAGCATGCCATTGCCTATAGAGCTCTGTCTTTATTGTTGGAGAGAAGTCCAGGTAGAGAAGCTTACCCGGGTGATGTTTTCTATTTACATTCAAGATTACTTGAAAGAAGTGCTAACTTACTAAATGGCGGTAGCATGTCTGCCTTACCAATTGTTGAAACGCAAGCAGGTGATGTATCAGCCTATATTCCAACTAATATTATTTCAATTACTGATGGTCAATTATTTTTAGAGAGTAATCTATTCTTCTTAGGACAAAGACCGGCTATTAATATTGGTCTATCAGTATCAAGAGTTGGTGGTGATGCCCAATATAAGATTGTGAAAAAGGCTACTGGAGCTATTAGATTAGACTTAGCTCAATATCGTGAGATGGAAGTCTTTATGCAGTTTAGTTCCGACTTGGATGATGCTACTAAGAGTCAACTCCATTATGGTCAAATCCTAATGGAACTTCTTAAGCAGGAACAATATCATCCATATCGTATGCATGAAGAGGTTATTATTCTTTTAACGGCTTTGAATCACTTGTTTGATGACTTTGGTATCAAGGATATTAAGAGTGTTAAGAATGATTTGTTGGCATACTTTAATAATAATAAGAAAGACATCCTCAATACTATTAATGATAAGAAGGTCTTGGATGATGAGCTTAAAGAAAGTATTGTTGAGAATGCACGTGAGTATTTAAATGGCAAGCACTAAGGAAATAAAAGATCGTATCGCAAGTGTTAAGGATACCCAAAAGATTACAAGTGCGATGTATCTAATAGCTTCTACTAAGCTTACTAAGGCTAAAAGAGAACTAAATGATACGCGTCCTTATTTTAATGAGCTTAAGACAGAGATTAAGAGAATTTTTAGAACGCCTAATAATATTGACAGTCCCTATGTTTATCCTCCTGAGGGTGAGCCTAAGGAAAGAGGAACCTATGGTATTTTGGTTATTACGGCTGATAAGGGTTTGGCTGGTTCTTATAATCAAAATGTCATTAAGGAAGCAGAGCATTTGTTGGCTTCTTATCATGGCAGTAAGTTATATGTGGTTGGTGAGTATGGTAGAAGGTATTATGAGAATCATAATATTCCAATTGAGAAGTCTTTCTTATATACAGCACAAAATCCAACAATGGAAAGAGCTAGGGAAATATCTTCTATTTTATTAGAGGAGTTTCATAATAAGACTTTAAGTAAGATTTTTGTTGTTTATACGGATATGGAGAATGCGTTTAATTCGAAGGCTTATTCTACAAGGCTTATTCCTTTACATAGAAAAGAATTTCAAACTACTAAGGAAGAGAAGGAGATTCATATTCCCTTTGGTTTTTATCCAAATGAGGTTGAAGTATTAAATTCAATTATGCCTTCATATATATCGGGTTTTATCTATAGTGCCTTGGTTGATAGTTTCTGTTGTGAACAGAATGCGAGAATGAATGCGATGAAGAGTGCTAATGATAATGCGGAAAAGTTGTTAAGTAATTTGTCTTTACAATATAACACTTTAAGACAGGCTGAGATTACTCAGGAAATAAATGAGGTTTCAGCTGGTGCTCTAGCTTTAAGAAAGAAGCATAGAAAGGAAGCGAAGAAATGAATACTGGTAAGATAGTTGAAGTATCAAGTTCGGTTGTTGATGTTTATTTTGAACAATTGCCTAAGATTAAGAATGCCCTAAAAATTACTATCGATGATAAAGAATATACTATGGAAGTTGTGGAACATATTGGTGACAACGTTGTAAGATGTCTGATGTTGGGCAAGAGTGAAGGCTTATATAGGGGTCAAGAGGTAGTGGATACTGGTGATACTATTATGGTGCCAGTGGGTGAAGCAACCTTGGGTAGAATGTTTAATTGTTTGGGTGAGACTATTGATGACAAACCAGGGCTCGAATCTGGGCTCGAATCCAAGTGGTCAATCTTCCGTGATCCACCAAAGTTTTCTGAACAAAAGCCTATTGGTGAAATACTAGAAACAGGTATCAAGGTAATCGACTTATTAGAACCTTATCCAAAGGGTGGCAAGATTGGTTTGTTTGGTGGTGCTGGTGTTGGTAAGACCGTTTTAATTCAAGAGCTTATGCATAATATCGCTACTCAAGCTGATGGCTATTCTATCTTTGCCGGTGTAGGAGAAAGAAGTAGAGAGGGTAATGACTTGTGGCGTGAGATGAAGGAAAGTGGTGTTATTGATAATACTGCCCTTGTCTTTGGTCAAATGAATGAGGCACCTGGTGTTCGTATGAGGGTTCCTTTGACAGGTCTTACTATGGCTGAATATTTTAGAGATGAAAAGAATAAGGATGTTCTTTTGTTTATAGATAATATCTTTAGATTTGTTCAAGCGGGTAGTGAGGTTAGTACTCTATTGGGTCATATGCCTAGTGCTGTTGGTTATCAACCTACGCTTGCTAATGAGATGGGTGCTTTACAAGAGCGTATCGCTTCTACTAAGCATGGTTCAGTTACTTCGGTTCAGGCTGTATATGTGCCTGCTGATGATTTAAGTGATCCAGCTCCAGCTACTACTTTTACACACTTGGATGCGACTACTGTTTTGAGTAGAAAGATTGCGGAACAGGGTATTTATCCGGCTGTTGATCCTTTAAATTCTACAAGTAGAATCTTAGAGGCTGATATAGTTGGCGACTTACATTATAGAGTAGCAAGAGCTGTTCAGGAGACGCTTGAAAAGTATAATGAGCTACAGGATATTATTGCGATATTAGGTATGGATGAATTGTCTGATGAGGATAAGAAGACTGTTAATAGAGCTCGTAAGATTCAAAAGTTCTTGTCACAACCTTTCTTTGTCGGAGAGAAGTTTACAGGTATAGAGGGTACTTATGTTCCTTTGAAGGATACTATTGAAGGTTTTAGAGCTATCGTGGATGGTGAGATGGATGATTATCCAGAGATTTGTTTCTATAATGTGGGAACAATTGAGGATGTAAAAAGAAAGGCTTCTAAATGAGAGAGACTTTCATGACTCATATACTAGCTGCTGATAGAAAGTTCTATGAGGGGCCACTTGAATCGTTGATTGTGCCTACTAATGAGGGACAATATGGAATCTTGGCAAAGCACAGAAATGTAATAACGGCAACAGTACCTGGGGTTTTAAAGTATAAATTGCCTAATGAAGAGTTTAAGACTGCTGCGGTTTCTTCAGGTCTAGTTAAGATTGAAAATGGTGAAGTTTTAATTCTTGTTGACTCTTGTGAGCGTCCTGAGGAGATTGATGTTAATCGTGCTAAGAAAGCAGAAGCTAAGGCTAAAGAAGAACTACTTCAAAAGAAGAGCATTCAAGAGTATCAAAATGCTAAGTTACATCTAGCGAGGGCAATTAATCGTCTTAAGGTTAAAAAGAGATAGTAATCTTGTTGTAGAATAGATAAAGAGGGGACTTGTATGAAAAAAATAATTACTTTGTTGACTTGTTTGGCTTTACTTCTATGTACTTCTTGTTCAAAGGGAAGCGATGAGCCTACAGTAGAAGAACCACTTTATTATTCCGATGAGATTAGAATTGTTACTAAGAATTTAAATTCTATTGAAGATTTAAGTGGTAAGGTTTTAGCTGTTCAAGAATCATTCGATAAGGAATATTCTGATTATGTAATTGAACAATTAAAGAATGAGGGTGTAGAACTTAAGGAAGAGAATCTTCATTGGTTCTTAACTTATGCGGAGATTAAACCAGATATTGATGAGGGAATCATTGATGCTTGGGTAGTGATTGGTAATCGTGAGGATTCTATTTCTGATTATCGTTCTGATTATCATCCTAGTGATTATAAGACATTAGCTACTTATAAGAAGCCATATTATGAAGAGAAGACTTATGATACTGCTGGCTTAGATATGGACTTATATTCAAAGCCGTTTATGGTAATGCTTAATGGTTTGGATGGCTATGGTGAGGATTCTGTTCATGAGTGGAAGTATTATCGTAATGATGTTAACCACTTGTTGGTAGTTGATCCTGTTAAGAAGCATGTGCTTATTGTTTCTGTTCCTCGTGATTCATTTATAAAGAATATTGTGACTGGTTATAGTGATAAGTTTACACATTTCTGTCAAAATGGTCCTACTAATCCTGCTGATTCTTTGGGTGCTTTACTTGATATCGATATTCCATATTATTGTATGACTTCATTTACTTGGTTTGTGAATGGTATTAATGAATTGGGTGGTGTTAAGGTTGATGTGCCAATGACTGCTCATCTTGATATGGATTCACAAAGAAATGTTGCCAATCCTCAAAGATATGAGAAGGGTGTAGCTAATTTGTATGGTGAAACAGCTTTGGCGCTAGCAAGAAATCGTAAGTATGATGGTATTGTGAATAATGACCAGGGTAGAATTAGAAATCAAGCTTTGATTCTTGATTCTTTGATTAATAAGATTGCGACTCATCCTTATATCTTGAATATGGTTGGTATGAGTTGGATGTTTGATATCTTGTGTGAGAATAATTTCTCTGATACTCAAAAGAAGACTTTGATTGCCTTGGCTCAAACTTTTGAGGATGGTTATACAATTGATAACTATTTCTTAGAAGGCAAGGGCGGTCTTCATTCTAATGGTACTTATTATGTAGATTTATTTGATGAGAGTATTGAGATAGCTAAGGGTAAGATTGAACTAGTTACTACTGGTTCTATCTCTAAGGATAATCCTTATTATGATGAAATAATGAAGGGTTATGTAACCGGTGGTGCTGGTACTGAGAGTGATGGTGATAAGGGTTATATCGGTACTTATTACGATTTGTCAGAAGTTTATAATTAATTGTTGAAGGATGTATCTAAATGGTACATCTTTTTTAATACCTTGCGTACTATGGGTGATTTTAATAAAAAATAGTATAAGCGAGTGACATGTCTTTGACAGGTCAGAGCTTCCTTGGGGTTTTCCCCGTT
>OIYG01000046.1_pt1 | contig 130058 bp, 104 predicted proteins | sample 1587861 | NCBI WGS metagenome assembly OIYG01 (sample SAMN03283272) | human gut metagenome | biome: human-associated habitat; material: feces | host: Homo sapiens | place: Peru | collected 2012 | reverse complement strand
AAGAATTGAAATGTCCTCGATATTCAAGCCATTGCTCTTTTTATTGCAAGAAATGTTATCGAAGAACTGTCATTGATTATTGTCCTTATTTTCTACCTTACAAATGCAACAAAATCAACAAACCACCGTATGTTTGTAATTACTGTGAGGACTACAAATCTTGCCCTTTAGACAAGAAAGTATATGACGCTGCATATGCCCAAAGGCAATATGAAAAAAAACTTTATAATTCTCGCAAAGGCATTAATATGACACCCGAAGAGCTACAGGAACTTAACGATTTAATATCTCCTCTAATCTTAAAAGGACAGCCATTAAGTCACATCTTTGCAGTACATGCCGATGAGATTCCTGTTTGTAGAAGAACCCTTTACAATTATCTGGATCAACGTGTATTTCAGGCTCGTAACATTGATTTGCCCCGTCGCGTTCGTTACAAGAAACGCAAGAAAAAATCTGAGCCGAGAAAGAGTAAGAATCTTCAACAGGTATATCGTAACAAACGTACCTATGTTGATTTTGAACGCTTCATGGAGGCACATCCTGACCTTGACGTTGTCGAAATGGATACCGTCAAAGGCGGGCGTGATAAAGGAAAATGTCTCCTTACCCTTCTATTTAGGAGTTGTAGTTTTATGCTTGTTATCCTTATGCCTGAGTGCACTCAGCACAGTGTAATTAATGCCATCAACAGCCTTACAACTTCACTTGGAATTAGGACATTTAAGAAATACTTTCCTGTAATTCTTACCGACAATGGATCTGAGTTCAAGAATCCATGGGACATCGAAAAGACTGAATCAGGCATACACAGAACCTATGTATTCTATTGTGATCCCTACGTTTCCAATCAAAAAGGACGCTTGGAAAAGAACCACGAATACATACGTTATGTTATCCCCAAAGGTCGCAGCATGTATCGGTACACGCAGGATGACATTAATCTTATGTCCAGCCACATCAACTCTACTGCGAGGGATAGTCTGAATGGTGCTACCCCATTTGATTTGGCAGATTTACTTCTTGATAAAAAAATACCAGCTTTAGCAGGACAATTTAAAGTCTCCCCAGACGAAGTCATGCTAAAACCGGCACTAATTGAAATGTCTGTTAAAGAAAGAGAGGCCAACCATGAATAATACACATCCTATTCCTTATGAAATACTTCTCGAAAGATACATGGAATCTCAACGAGAAACAGAATACTTGGAATATAGGATATCAGCACTTAATAACGAAATCGATGCTTGGCAAAAAGCATACGAAGACTATGCTGGTATCTTAAGCGAACACGGCTTAATATAAGCCCTCTAAACCATTAACAACGAGCAGACAGATAACCCATCTGGCAACAACAAACTGCCAAATCTAACTATAAATTTATAGTCAGGCGGGTGGAATTTATTTTTTCTCAAACTGCTCCAGTCGTCTGTTTGCTATGCAAACAAACAGACTTCACAGCATGATTTATAGCACTTTTCAGGGTACTTTTGTATAGGGTAGATTTGAAAAAGTTGCTCAAAATCGAAAATACGAGGTTAAAATGCATCTAATTGGAATTTACTTTTTCATTTGACCAAAAAAAGCATTTGCCACAACGGACAAATGCTCTTTCTTAAAGTACATTACAAAAATTTTCTTAATTTAACAGAAAGGTCTTCCTCTTCCTTAACGATATCATCAACAAGTCTTTTTATCTCAGCATCGGCAGCAGGATATTTATTAAAATACTTATATATGGACTTTATTCCCATATTGCACCCATCAATAATAAGCTCCGCGGCAGATACATCCGGATGCTCAGACATAAGCTTCACTTCTGACTTTACCTTGGCAAAAAATGATGCCATTGCCGCCGGCTCTTTGCCGTCATCACCATAGTTACCCAGTTTCTCGGCTATATTGCCCTTTAACTTACAATGGGTTTCCCTGCTTTTTTCAAGAATTTTTCTAAGCTCATCGCTTTCAACATCATCAATTACATTATCGAGAGACTTAATTCCCATCTCAACACCTGCGTCACATTCACGCAGAAGTTTTATTGTATCATCATTCACATTCATATACGCATCTCCTGTTTTTTTATCAGTATGCGCATATCAGTATTATTTAATTCATAGTATTAATCATTCCTTGAACATTTTTCTGCATCCATTGCCAGTACAAAAGCAAGTACAAGCAATGCATCCTGCGGATTTACAACATCTATGGAATATGTATCGGTAAAATTGATTACTTCCTTGTTGATGTTGGCAACAAGATTATTGTATCCGTCATAGATTTCATAATCCCATTCCATAAAATGTCCCTCAACATACCAGCCGTTAAAATCAAAATAGAATTTTGGTTTAAAAAAAGTTAGCTCTTTATGAATATTTCCCACATATTCATCCCCGTAAAATATTTCAAACTGCGGCATAAAAGTAAATATTTTTTCTTTAACTGTGGCAAGATAACTGCCCGGGGCATCAAAAATTCTTAAAAGATGCCCCCATGCCGGTTCTCCCTTTACCTTAAAAGCCACACTGCCATCTTCATAATACACGTCATAGCTGTCAAACCACGAAAAAAATCTCTGTTTTAGTAATAATTTCATTTGAATCACTCCTGATTAAAAATATTTTTGCAGAAATTATAAAGTGAATTCTGCCACACCTTGTTTTCATGTTCACCATCCACGTCATAGAACACATGGTTTATGCCACGTCCTGTCATATATTCATGAAGTGCATAAGTTACATCCCCGCAGACATTATCGGATTTTCCTACACTCAGCATCAGAAATTCAAACTGTGACGAATCCAGTTTCAGTTCATCAAGAAGTGCCGGAATACCGCCGGAATGTCTTTCATCCGGAAGTGGCGAAACAGATGAAAAAGCTCCTATATATCCGAATTTATCCTGATTTTTGAATCCAATGGCAAGGGAGTTTCTTCCACCCATGGAATTACCTGCGATTGCCGTATTTTCCCTGCCTGTAAGTACATTAAAATGTTCTTCCACATAAGGCATAAGATTATCTATAATTTCTCTTTCTGTCAGGTCAAAATACCGGATTGTCTCGTAAAAACCGGCATCCCTGTCTTCTTCATTACGGCTTACAACGCAGTCCGGACATACCACAATCATTTCCGGAACATCTTCAAAATATATAAGATTCTGTATTATAATATGGGCATTTTTATTACGCCATGTGCTGTGTCTCCCACCGTATCCGTGCAAAAGATAGAGTACGGGATAGGATTTGTTTTCGCTATAACCTGCCGGCAGAAACACCATTGCTTTTCTTTCTGTCCCGGTTATATCTGAGTGATACCTGATAGTCCGCGGTATTTTATAAAAGTACCCCCATTGTCTTTTGGAATAATAAGGGTGATTAACGGAATCAATCAGCATTCCTTCTTCATTATAAGTATTATTATGCGAAAAATAATATTTCTTTGATATTATTCTTCCCGCAAACCAGGAAATAATCAGCATTATTGCACCTGCCGCAATAACAGTCAGCACAATCGTTTTTCTTTTTTTCACATCAAAACTCCTTGTATTTACATTTTATTCTGATATTGTATGTTGCTTTATAAACAATATACACGGAGTTTTAGAAACCTTCTTTCATTCGTGTTTTTCTAAGTTCGCTTCTTTTCTTTCCTGCTTCCCATTCAGCCTGTTCTCCAACAGATTCAACAATAAGTCTTGGTACTTCTTTTGATTTGCCATTCTTATCAACAGATACAAGGGTGAGATATGCCCTGTTCACAGGATGTCTCATGCCGTCAAGACTCTCAACATAGGTATCAACTCTTACTTCCATAGAGGTTCTTCCCACATAAGTAACCCTGCCAATCAGAGCAACTATTTCATGTTGGTAAACCCCTCTTATAAATCTAAGGTTATCCACGGAAGCCGTCACTACCGTATTCTCCGCATATCTGAGACCTGTAATGCCTGCAACTTCATCAATCCACTGCATCAGTCTCCCGCCGAAAAGCCTGTCTGCGCCATTAAGGTCCTCAGGTCTTACTTCTCTCATCTGCTCCACAATTGTTTCTTCTACTCTTTTCTCTTTCATCCCATACACATCTTTCATATAATATTGTAATTAATTTATATTTTATAGCGAAACAGCAATTAATACAAGAACCACATTAAAAAAAGGAATGACTGCACAGACAATCATTCCTTTAAATATTTTATACCTAAATACTCTCAACCTTTATAAGATTGGTATTTCCGGAATTTCCGTCTACAAGGCCTCCTGTCAGCACTACATTATCACCTTTTACAAGATGAAATACTTCTTCCGCCTTAACAAGATCGTTGTTAAACATCTCTTCCATATTGTCATATTTTTCACAAAGTACGGGAGTTACGCCCCAGCTCATATTAAGCTTTCTGAAGCCCTTCTGTGATGTAGTCATTCCTATAATATCCACCGGGCAGCGGAACCTGCTTACCATTCTGGCAGTCTTTCCCGTAAGTGAATTAACAATTATACACTTGGCATTAACGTCTATCGCCATTGCACAGGTTGCGTGGGAAACAGCATCAATATTGCTCTTTATGGTAAATTCCGTTGTCTTAAACTGTTTCTCATAATCCATGTTTTTCTCGGTAAAAGACAATGTATCAACCATATTTTTCACTGCTGCCACAGGGTATTTTCCTGAAGCTGTTTCTCCGGAAAGCATTACAGCCGAAGTTCCGTCATAAACGGCATTAGCAACGTCTGAAAGTTCTGCTCTCGTAGGCCTTGGATTATAAATCATAGACTCAAGCATTTCCGTAGCAGTAATTACACGTTTGCCAAGAAGCCTGCATTTCTTAATGAGATATTTCTGGACAGAAGGAACCTCAATTGCAGGAATTTCCACGCCAAGATCGCCTCTTGCAATCATAATGCCGTCTGCAATTTCGCAGATATCTTCAATATTATCCACACCTGCCCTGTTCTCAATCTTCGCAATGATATCAATATCCGTACCGCCGTTTTCGTCAAGGAACTCACGCATCTCTTTTATATCTTTTTTGCATGATACAAAAGATGCCGCAACAAAATCAACGTCATTTTTAATTCCAAACAAAAGATCTTCTTTGTCCTGATCGCTGAGGAAATCATGTTTCATAATCTTATCCGGAAAATTCATGCTTTTTTTGTTGCTTAGCTCTCCGCCTGCCAGAACTTTGCAATATGCATTACTTCCTTCTATTTTCTCAACTTCAAAAATAACAAGTCCGTTATTGACAAGGATTATGTCTCCAACGTTAAGATTCTCCATAAGTTTGTCATAATTGACAGAAACTCTTTTCTCATTACCCACAACATCATCAGTTGTAAATATAAAATTGTCTCCGTCATCCAGCTTAATTCTACCATTTTCAAAAGTTCCTATTCTGTACTCCGGTCCCTTTGTGTCAAGCATAATAGCTATAGGCATATCAAGTTTCTCCCTTGTTGCCTTTATCAGATCTATTTTTTTCTGATGTTCCTCGTGGGATCCGTGTGAGAAATTAAGTCTCGCAACGTTCATTCCCGCATAGCACATCCTGCTAAGCACATTGGCATCCTCACACGCCGGACCTATAGTACATATTACTTTAGTTTTTCTCATTTTCATTTTCCTCGTATGTGTCAATATTGTTTATGTCTTTTTTCTTATGAAAATATCCTTTATCCACGCAAAAGCACCACACTCCCGCAGCAAGCGCTATTGCTCCTATTATGCCTATAAAAATATTAAGTCCCATATAAAACCTCCGTTTAAGGCATACAAAGACAGGCATACCCATCTTGTATGCCGAATAATTATTATTTAATTATGATTGGAAATTTTCAGACTCTCTTCTTGCCGTCCGACTTGTGAATATAATTTGTGACAAGTTCCTCCTGACGGATATTATAATCTCTTCCGTCAGAAAAACCTGCATAGAAAGGACGGACATTGTATACGTTCCCATTATCCTGATAAAAATCTACGGTAATCCTGTACTCTCTCCTGCCTGAGGTACGCACATAATTATCCCTTAAAGTAACAGTTCTTCTGATACCAAGCATTTCCGATGTACATGCCTTGGAATTATCCGCAACCGAATCCATAGTTTCAATGCAGGCACCGGAAATATCCACAGAAGGGCATACGAAAACCGAATCTACTTTAACATCGCCAAAGTACATCCCTGTCACACAGATAAATAAAGTCACTATAAAACCAATTATTCTTCTATGTCCGGCTTTCATAATATGCCCCTTTCCTGTAATTATTTTTTATTATAATGCTCTTTTATCAATCTGACAACCTGAAATACAAAAGTCGGTAAAAATGCAAGTATACCAATCATCAGCAGATTAAACCCGCTTAATGTTTCTACCATAAAAAGTGTATTAAATCCGGGAAGCATAAGTGCTGCAATCAACAACAAAGTTCCTGTAACAAATGCCAGCACACTCCATTTGTTACTCTTTAATCCAATTTTAAAAATCGAATACCCGCTTCTGCAGGTAAAACCGTGAAAAAGTCTTGCAAGTGTAAGTGTGGCAAATGCCATCGTGCTTGCACTAGCCGCATTAACTTTCAATCCTATATAAAATGCTGTCTGTGTTACTACTGCTATTGAAATTCCGTATGCCAGTAATTTCATAGAAAACTTTTTATTAAGAATACCTTCTTCAGGATTTCTTGGTTTGTTTTTCAAGAGCGATTTATCAGCAGGTTCCATACCGATTGCAAGTGCAGGAAGCGAATCCGTTAAAAGATTGATAAACAAAAGATGTACCGGAAGAAACGGAGTTGTAAGTGCCATTACAGAGCAGTAAAGCACCACAAAAATCGCAGCTAAATTTCCTGACAGCAAAAACTGTATTGAGTTCATAATATTCCTGTAAACATTTCTGCCGTTAAGTACAGCCTTGATTATCGTAGCAAAATTATCGTCGGATAAAACCATTGCTGCCGCATCTTTGGAAACTTCCGTTCCTGTGATTCCCATTGCAACACCCACATCGGCTTTCTTTAACGCAGGTGCATCATTAACCCCATCACCTGTCATAGCCACAATTTTACCTTTTTTCTGCCATGCATCCACAATTCTTATCTTATTCTCAGGCGACACCCTTGCATATACCGATACTTTTTCCAATATATCGCCAAGCTCTTTGTCTGGTATATTATCAAGTTCAGCTCCGGTTAAAGCAATGTCTCCGTCATGATATATTCCAATCTGTTTTGCTATGGCCGTCGCCGTCACTTTATGGTCTCCTGTTATCATAACCGGCTTAATTCCTGCATTTATTGCGGATAAAACCGCTTTCTTGGATTCCTCTCTTGGTGGATCGACTATGGATGTAAGTCCGATGAATACATAGCCGTTCTCACTCTCTTTTGTAAGATGTTCGCCTTTCTTACATTCCTTATATGCAAAAGCAAGGACTCTTGTTCCTTTTTCAGAAAAAATACGGTTCTGGTTAAGAATATTATCAATATCAGTTTTAGTAATTGTCCTGACAGTATCTCCATCCATAATGTACTCCGTTCTTGCAAGAAGTACATCCACGGCTCCTTTTGTAAAAACAGTAGGAATACCATGTACACTATATTTGCTGCTCATAAGTTTTCTGTCGGAGTCAAAAGGAATTTCTTCCTGTCTTTCCATCATGTCTCTTATGACTTCTTCTGAAATACCTTTATCACCAAGTCCTGCTTTTTCTGCCATTACAAGGAGGCAGGTTTCTGTAGGATCTCCTATTTCTTTACCCCCTGAAATGGAGGAGTCGTTATTTAATATTGCATTATATAAAAGATATCTGTGATGCCTGCTTCTTATGTCTATTTCTTCAGGCAGAATACACTTTCCATCAATATATACTTCCGTTACCGTCATTTTATTCTGTGTAAGCGTACCTGTCTTATCGGAGCAGATTACCGATACGGAGCCAAGGCTTTCAACGGCTTTTAATTCTTTTATAATAGCATTATCTTTTGCCATTCTGCGTGTTCCCATTGCCTGAACAATGGTTACAATTGAACTTAATGCTTCGGGGATTGCTGCTACCGCCAGAGCCACAGCAAACATAAGCGAATCCAACACCGGTTCTTTCTGCCAGATTCTAAGCAAAAATACAACCACGCTTATTGCCATAATTATGATGGCAAGCTTTTTGCTGAAATTGTCAAGGCTTACCTGGAGAGGTGTTTTTTTATCTCCCGTATTGTTCATAAGATTGGCGATTTTGCCTATCTCCGTATTCATTCCCGTTGATGTTACAACTACATTTGCGCGTCCATAAGTCACAAGGCTGCCGGAATATACCATATTAATTCTGTCACCCAGTGCACATTCTTCAGGTATTTCCATATCTTTCTTTTCTACATTGGTAGATTCACCCGTTAGCGAGCTTTCATTTACCTGCAATGAATAACTTTCTACAATTCTTCCGTCCGCAGCTACAATATCTCCTGCTTCAAGCAAAAGCAGATCCCCCGGAACTATGTCCTTTGCCAGTATTTCTTTCTTCACGCCATCCCTCAAAACTTTTGCTTTCGGTGACGACAGTTCTTTTAAAGAATCCAATGATTTTTGTGCTTTTACATACTGGACCGTTCCCAATATTGCATTAAGAACAATTACTGCAATTATTACAATGGTGCTTTCCACATTACCCGATATCATTGATATAACAGAAGCTATAATCAAAATAATAACAAGCAGGTCCGCAAACTGGCTCAGAAAAATTTTAAAAATACTTTTCTTGCCCTTATCCATTAATTCATTTCTGCCATAGGTCTCAAGATTCTTTGCTGCCTGTTCTTCTGTCAGCCCCTTCATGCCGTACTGCTTTGCCAGTTCATCTTTTGTCATTCTGTAAACTTCTTTCATGCGCTGTCTCCTCTTTCTTGATTCTAATACGTAGATTATCTTTTGCACAAAAGAAAAAGACCTTTTGTGCATCAAAAAAAATACACAAAAAGTCTCGTTTAACAAAATAGTCATCCGGCTTCCGGTCCTTGCGGACGTCCTGACGAAAACCGGAACATGCTTCGCATGCAACTACTCCCTTTTTGGATAGTGTTATCCTAACATATAGAATGGGTGGTGTCAATGGGGAAGTGAGGAGGGAAAAAAATATTGCATATATTGTTTATAAATCGCTATTGTATATCGAACATATGTTTGATATAATACATACAGTGCTACCCTATACGGTAGGCGGTTAGCCTTCTCCGCAAGAGTTTTAGCTTGCGTTTACATAGAAATCCTTCGTGGAAATCTAACGAGGAGGTTTGTGCTTATGCTTACAACGGAGCTTTTTATAGCCATCATCAGCTTGTGCATTACTTGCTTTGCTCTTGGTTATACCGTTGGTTCTAAGAGCAATAAATAGACACAAAAATAACCGCCCAGTCTGCTAAACTATAGCGGTTATTTTTAATCACATTGTTTTCAAGGCTAACCGTCTATCGGTAGCACTTTCTAATAGTATATTAACATTCAGCTGTTTTAATGTCAAATAATTTTTCCGAACTACTGTTCTTACTTATAGAAATCCCCCGGAAATAACTCCGGGGGAAGTATATTCATTACAACTATTTATTTCTTCTGCTTGTAAGGAAGTTAGGAATCTTAATTTCCTTCTCCTCTACAGTAGGTTCAACCTTGCCCGGTCTTGTAAGTCCCGGAATCTCACGTCTTGCTGTATCAGTACCTGATGTAACAGGACGGTAAGATGGTGTTGAAGCCGGTCTCACAGGTGTTGAAGGTGTATAGTTAAACCCTGCCATTGCCTTAGCCGGACTTGGAACAACCTCCTCGTCAAGGCCTGTAGCGATTACTGTAATTGTAACCTGGTCAGGCATTGAGTCATCATACTTAGCACCAAAAATAATATTGGCTGTCTCGCCTGCAAGTTCCTGTATGTAATCTGCTGCTTCACTGGCTTCCATAAGTCCGATATCACCGCTTACATTGATGATAACATGTGAAGCACCTTCAATAGTAGTCTCAAGAAGTGGGCTGGCAACTGCCATCTTAACAGCTTCAATAGCCTTATCATCCCCTGTAGCCTGTCCTATACCGATATGGGCAATACCCTTATCCTTCATTACAGTCTGGACATCTGCGAAGTCAAGATTAATAAGACCGGGAACATTAATAAGGTCTGTAATTCCCTGTACTGCCTGCTGCAAAACTTCATCAGCCTTCTTAAGGGCATCAGGCAAAGTCGTCTTCTTGTCAATTATATCAAGGAGTCTGTCATTAGGGATAACAATTAATGTATCAACATTCTCCTTCAGTTTCTCAATTCCTGCCAAAGCATTAGTCATTCTTGTCTTGGCTTCAAACTTAAATGGCTTAGTAACAACGCCTACAGTAAGGATACCCATATCCTTAGCAATCTTGGCAACAATAGGTGCTGCACCTGTTCCGGTTCCGCCACCCATTCCACAGGTAACAAATACCATATCTGCTCCCTTGAGTGCTTCTGTAAGTTCTTCATAGCTTTCTTCGGCTGCCTTCTCACCAACTTCCGGCTTGGCTCCTGCGCCAAGACCCTTGGTAAGCTTCTCACCAATCTGGATTACAACAGGTGAATTACAAAGCTTAAGCACCTGCTTATCTGTATTAACGCCTACAAATTCAACGCCTACAATTTTCTCTTCTATCATTCTATTAACGGCATTATTACCTGCGCCGCCAACACCAACAACGATTATTCTTGCTGATGCATTAGTCTCATTAGTCACTATTTCTAACAAGGTCCTATCCTCCTCTAAACCAACATAATAATAATATAGTATTTTTTTCAAAAAATATCAATATAAAATTGTATTTTTTATTACTTTGTTTATTGCTTATCTTCCATCAAAATAACATATTTACTGTCCCTTGAATACTCTCTCATATCAAGAGTACCGCTTTTATCTCCAAATTTTGGAATCATACAGCTTAGTTCATAGATTTTTTCACTTAACATAACGCTGTCATTGCCAAGAAGGACTTTTATGTTCCCTATTTTAACTGAAAGCTTAAGCTCATCATCCACATCAATTTCATCAATATTGATATTATACTTGTCAAGATATTGTTTTAAATCCATTATAGCCCCGAACACTTCCGGAACATTAACATCCAGTTTCTCATTAAGAACTATATGATTGTAAGTGAGTCCCTTGACTTCAGGTATTCCATCAAGAAGTTCGTATGAACTTTCCACCACCGTACCGTCTTTGTCGAAGTACATGTATGAACCATAGTAATACACATACCCTATTATGCTTTTTTCGTAAACCGTTATATTAATGGTAGAAGGCCACTTAATATCTATTACTGTTTTGGCAATAAAGGGAATTTCCGGCTTTGGGGCTTTCTTATCCGTGTATTTAAACAAAATCATATTTTTGTCATTACGGTCCTTGAAAATATAATTATAAAGTTCTTCGTATGTATACTTATCGCTTCCTGAAATATTAATTTCTTTTATACGGAAATATTTTTTCCCGTAAAAGAAAATTCCTGCTGCAAAAGCTAAAAGGATTATTATGGGAATCCACCATTTTTTTCTCTTTCTACGTTTTCTCATATTATTCACCACGTCTGTTATTGGTTGTATATACAGGAACCCTTATCTGTCTTGAGACATTTAATACAATTCCTATCTCCACAAGCAGAAAACATACGGAAGTTCCTCCGTAACTTATAAAAGGCAAGGAAATACCGGTATTCGGTATCGTATTAGTTACAACCGCTATATTAAGAATTACCTGGATGCCTATATGTGCAAGCACGCCTACTACAAGCAATGAGCCAAACAGATCCGGTGCATTATTGGCAACCACCATAAAACGATATATAAGAAGTATAAAAAGTATTATGATACAGATTGCGCCGAATAATCCAAGTTCTTCACATACAATGGAAAAAATCATATCATTATGGGCTTCCGGAATAAATCCAAGCTTCTGGATACTGTTGCCAAGTCCTTTTCCGAAGAAACCACCTGAACCGATGGCATACATAGCCTGTATTGTCTGGTAACCCGTCTCTGATGCAAAATGCTCAGGGTCACGCCATGCAAAAAGTCTCTTAAAACGGAAATTAGAATCAGATGTGGGATCAAGGTTGTTAAACACATATACAAGGAGTGCTGTCACAGCCACCACCCCAATTATGCTTACAACATATATCCACTTTGGTCTTGGATTAGATACAATAAGCATAATATAGGCAATTCCAACCACGATTATTGCAGAGCTTAGGTTGTTGGTTATAACAAACAACAGTAATGCCGGTATCAGTGCTATTATCAGGAAAAAAATATTCTGTCTCGTTTTTGCCATGTATTTACCGCTGAAAGACGCAAATGCCGCAAGAATAATTATAGTTCCCAATTTGACCGCTTCTGCCGGCTGGAAAGATAACGGACCTATTTTAACCCATCTTGTCGCACCTTTTACATCAAGGCCAAGACCTGTTTTTACAAGGAAAACGGTCAAAATCGTAATCACATAAACAGGGACGGCAAATCTGTATATCTTCTGATATGGTATAAATGACATAATCATCATGGCTGCAAGTCCAAGAAGTGTTGCCATAAGCTGCTTCTTAAAATAAAATGCAGAATCTCCATATGTAGCTGCTGCACTGTACGAACTCGTACTGTAAATCATTACAAGTCCGAAAGCCAGAAGCACAAATACAATTATCAAGGTACTGTAGTCAAAAAACTGTCCTTTTTTGGTCAATTCAGGCTTTTTCATAAGTCCATCTCCCCATAATTTTATAAACTGTTGACATATTCTTTAAAGAGTTTTCCTCTTTCTTCATAATTTTTAAACATACCCCAGCTTGCACAGGCAGGTGAGAGCAATACTACATCTCCCGATACTGCATTTTCTGCACATATCTTTACCGCTTTTTCAAGGCTGTCTGTTTTTATAATATTGGTAAACCCGTGTCTGACAGCGGTTTCTTCTATCTTGTCTGCCGTCTGTCCAAGCAATACCATTAATTTAACTTTATTATCAAATGCTTCAATAAATTCATCAAATTCCGAATGTTTGTCATATCCGCCGGCTATAAGTATTGTCGGTCTTGACATTGCTTCAAGTGCTTTAATCGATGAGTCAGGGTTAGTTCCTTTTGAATCATTATAATATGTTACGCCGTTTTTGTCTCTTACATATTCAATTCTGTGTTCAACACCCATAAAATCTTTAATAACATTTATGATAATATTAAGAGGTACTCCGGCTTCTATTGTCATTGCAATAGCCGCCATGACATTTTCATAATTATGGTTGCCGAAAAGATGCATATCATCTACCGACATCACTTCATAATCATCTTTACCGTCAAAATATCTTATAATCCTGCCGTCAAGATATGCTCCTTTGGAAGGCTTTTCTTTTCTTGAAAAATATACAGGGTTCTTTATTGTTTTACCAAATTCCCTGAGTACCTTATCATCATAATTAAGAACGCAGTAATCATCCTCCCTGACTTTCCACTGGTTCTTTGTAATTGATTCTTTTACCGCTGCATAATTTTCCATTGTATAGTGTCTGTTAAGGTGATCCGGCGTTATATTAAGAATTGCACTTCCTTTAGGTGCGAATTCCCTGATTGTCTCAAGCTGGAAGCTGCTGATTTCCGCAACGGTATAGCTGTCCTTAGTTGTCTTAAGAACTTCACTTGTATACGAATTGCCTATATTTCCTACAACAAATGTCTGATTGTTATATTTTTTCATTATCTCACCTACAAGTGTTGTGGTAGTGGTCTTTCCGTTAGTTCCGGTAATTGCAAAAACAGTTCCCTTCTCAAAGTTATAAGCAAGTTCTATTTCTCCCCATACCGGAACATTTTCTTTTTCAAATAATTTAACAATATCACTATCTATAGGAACTCCGGGGCTTATTACAAGTAAATCTGTCTCTTTGACAACTTCGTCAGGCATCTCACCGATTATAAGTCTTAAATCACAATCATCGGGAATCTTTTTAAGGATTTCGTCCCTGTCTGCTTTATCATTGCCGTCATATAAAGTTATATCGGCAGAAGTCTCTGAAAGAAGCTTTACCGCTCCCATTCCGCTTACTCCCGTTCCTACTACAACTACTTTCTTATCTGTTAAATCCATCTTACATCTGTCCTTTCTCTATTCCAAGGTATGGAAGTATATTCTCAAATAATGATTTTACCACCGGTGCGGCAATTACGCCACCATAATGCATTCCCACAGGTTCGTCTATAATGCACATTGCTATTACCTGAGGATTCTCTGCCGGTGCGATTCCTATAAAGCTGGCAATGTATTTACCGTTGCCTCGCGGAAGTTTTTCGGAGGTTGCCGTCTTGCCCGCAATCGAATATCCTTCGATTCTGCAGTTAAGCCCGCCTCCAAGCTCAACAACATTCTTTAAGAGTCCACGCATTGTTTCTGTGGTTGACTGTTTTATTATAGTACCGCTTTCCTCATATTCCAATACCGAAATATTACCTTCCGTATCTATTTTTTTTACTCCGAAGTGGGGTGTAACAAGTTTACCGCCATTAACCACTGCGCTTACCGCTCTTAACAGCTGCAACGGTGTAATCTGGAATGACTGTCCAAAAGACATTATTGCAAGGTCAAGCTCTTTAATATTCTCTGTCTTGTGTATGATGGAGCCTGCCTCTCCCGGAAGATCCACACCGGTTTTACTGTATAGACCAAGACTTTCCATGTATTTTACCATATTATCTTTTCCTGTCATAAGTCCCCAGGTGATAAATGCTGGGTTACAGGAATTCTGGAGACTTTGCGCAAATGTCTGTGCACCATGTCCTCTTGCGTTGGCACATCTTACAAAGCGGTCCGCCACATGAATCCTGCCGCTGCAGGAATAATGATTATTAAGTGTAACGCTTCCGCTGTCAAGTGCAGCAGTTGCAGTTATAACTTTAAATGTAGAACCCGGTTCGTAAGTATCATTAATAATGGTATTTCGCCATATCCGGTTCATCTCTTCCATTGTCCCATCGGTAAATGGGTCATTAAGATTATATTCGGGATAATTTACCATTGCCAACATTTCACCATTATCAGGGTTCATGACAATTATGCTGACCGACTTTGCCTGATTGGAATAATATGCAGTTCTTGCAAGCTGGGTAGCATAAGACTGGATGTTATAATCTATACTTATATATAAATCATCACCTGCAACAGGCTCAACTCTTTTTACTTCTTTTTCTTCTATTTCTACGCCCGACGCATCAGTCAACGTAAGTATCTGTCCGTTTGTTCCCTTCAGAACATCATCATATTCTATCTCCAATCCCAGTATTCCCTGATTATCGGCTCCGGTAAAACCGAGGATTTTTGAGGCGAGCTCTGAATAAGGGTAAATCCTTTTGCTGTCCTCATCAACCTTAACACCTGCAAGTTCATAGCTTCTTATGGCATCTCCTGTTTCTTTTGGCACATTTGATTTAATCTTTTCCATGGATGAAAATTTTTCTACATATTTTCTTACCTTTTCCTCATCCATATCAAGTTCTTCCGAAAGAATACTTATTACTCTTTCAGGGTCTTTTATCTGCGAATGGATAACCGACACGGTACATACTGTCTCGTTAGTGGCAAGCACCGTTCCGTCAGAACTGATTATCCTTCCCCGCCCTGCTTTTATTGCTCTTTCTCTTTCATGAAGCTCAGTTGCTTTTACCGTAAGCTCTTCACCTCTGAATACAACAACATACGTCATTCTCCCTATCAGTCCCGACATCATAAGGAAAACGGCGTATGCGATAAATTTAATTTTTGTTCTATGTTTTTTTAATACTTTCATAATATTATTTTATTATGGAAGTTTTAACTTTATGCACCATAATGTGCCTAGCCGGGAGTACTTTCCTCAGGCGGGGATTCATTCTCATCAGGTTTCTTATTTTCCGGTGATTCTTCTTCCTGTCCGTCCTCTTTTGATGCGGACTCTTCCTCATCTGGAAGATTAGCTCCTCCATCAGGCTTAACTTCATCCACATCAACAGATGATGGTCTTTTTACTACAGGTTTAAGAGTCTTGGCATCAATATATACATCTCTTTCGTAATCAGGATTATCTGCAGGTATTCCAAGATAAGGAACAAGTTTATGCATTATATCTGCCGCAACCATCTGCGCCGACCATGATGTATCATACTCTTCACAATCAGGAGTATCAATTACTACATATACAAGTACCTCCGGGTCTTCTGCAGGAGCAAATCCCATAAAAGATACCACATAGCTTTTTTTATCTCTCGGTATTTTTTCAGCCGCGCCGGTTTTTCCACCGATTGAATATCCGTCCATATATACATAACCCGCAGTTCCGTAATCAACTACAGCTCTTAACATTGAACGCATAACCGCAGAGGTTTCTTCGGAAACTGTTTCTGTCACAAGTACAGGATTAATTGTTTCAACAAGTTCTCCCTGGCTGTCTCTTATTTCTTTGACAACATGAGGTTTGTAATACTTTCCTCCGTTAATTACAGATGAAAAAGCTGCCATCATCTGAATCATATTAACACTTAAATTTTGTCCAAATGAATTGGTTGCAAGGTCTACATCCATCATTCCGCTTTCTGATATAAGAAGTCCGGCTTCTTCAGAAGGTATATCAATATCTGTCTTTTGTCCGAATTTATATATATGAAGATATCTGTTAAACGTATCTTTGCCTAACATTTCACCATATTGCATAAGTGCGTCGTTACAGGACCTGCAAAGCGCCCAGGTAGGAGTAACATCTCCATGTCCCTCACCGCCGTTGCAAAGAATTTTCGTACTGTCATACACACCGTATCCGTCACATTTTACTACATCCGTAAGTTTTATAAGATCTTCTTCAATAAGTTCACTAACGGTAAAAGTTTTAAAAACCGAACCCGGTTCATATATTTTACTGACGGCATTGTTTTTCCATAATGAATAATAAGCTTCAACTCTTTTATCTTCTTCCATGGCATCAAGTTCTTCATCCGTATACATTGATGAAACATCCCTTGGATTATTCAGGTCGAAAGTAGGATAATCCGCCATTCCGAGAACTTCCCCGTTTTTGGGATTCATAACAACTACTGTTGTTGACAATGAACCATATTCATCATTAAAAGATTTAATTGAATTTTCTATTATATTCTGGATACTGTAATCAATCGTGGATACTATCGTATTTCCGTTTTCAGCGGATATAACCTGTGACTTATATGAGCTGTCATTTATATATCCGTATATTCTCCCGTCAGTTCCCGAAAGATATGAATTATATGACTGCTCAATTCCGATTTCCCCGCTTCCGCCGTTGCTTGCAAATCCTATAAGATCTGCCGCAAGTGACTTAAAAGGATATGTCCTTTTATATTCTTCTTCAAACCATACGCCTTTTATATTGTCAGATTCAGACATTGCTGTCTTAAATTCGCTAATCTCATCCTCTGTCAACTCTTCAAGAAATTTTTTGTAAGCATTTTTATTTTCTTTTTGTGCATTTTCATCAAGAAACTCATTTAACTTATCCATATCAAGGTCCGGAAAATATTCTGCTAATGCATCTACCGTTGACTGTCTGTATTTTCCGTCAGATGATAGCATAACTTTTGAATCTATTATGAGATTATATACTCTTGTGGAATACGCAAGAACGGTTCCGTTACGGTCTGTTATGTCGCCTCTTCTTGCCGCAATAGCCCTGCTGTCATAGCCATAGTTATTGTATACTGCCTTTGAATAGCTTTTTCCTTCATTCAGATTAAGCCTGATTAAAGCATACGAAAGTCCCAAAAGCACAATTCCCGCAAGCAGGAAAATAACTAAAAGCTTTTTTTTCATTTTATTTGTAAATTTCTTGCTTTTCGGTTCTTTTTTTACTGACATTGCTACTCCTTAGCACTATTCTCCTTTGGTAATATCTTTGTATTGAATAACATATTCGCTTTCACCGCTTTTATATTCTACAATCTGATTCTTACCCGCATGCACCATACCAAGTTCCTCAGTTGCTGTCTTATATATATAGTCAAAATCTATAGATGTGTCTATAGTAAGCTTCTTTAAATCGTTGGCTTCCTTTGCCTTTGAAAGCTGTTCGCTTAAAGTCTTTATTTTGTTATTGTTGGCTGTATTTCTGTTATATTCTTTAATAAAACCAACACTGGCAGCCATCGTCACCGCTACTGCAACAGCAATAAATAATGTATAGAGTCTGCCGAATCTGACTGCTCTTTCCCTGTTTGCTTCGGCATATCTGTCCACCTGTCTTTTTCTTATCTGTTCTTTGGTAAGAGGTGCCGTTCTTCTTGGATTTCTTACCGGTTCATCTATTATTCTTGCCGGTGCTGCGCTGCCGTTTATATAAAAATTTCTGTTCATAACTAAATAACCCTTTCAAATACCCTTAATTTTGAGCTTTTGGCTCTTTTATTAATTTCAATTTCTTCATCCGTTGGAACAATCGGTTTTCTTGTGATTATTACTCCTTTAGGTCTGTTGCCGCATACGCACACCGGAAAATCCGGAGGGCATGTACATGTATTAACATTGTCCCTGAATTTATTCTTAACAATTCTGTCCTCAAGGGAATGAAATGTAATAATACATAACCTTCCTTTATCATTCAGCAGATCAATCATAGTATCAATGGATTCTTCCAGAACATAAAGTTCCCTGTTCACTTCTATTCTTATTGCCTGAAATGTCTTTTTCGCCGGATGTCCTCCGTTAACCCTGAATTTCATCGGTATCGCCGCCTTGATTATTTCGGTAAGGCGTCCCGTTGTGGTAATTCTTGATTTGTTTCTTTCTATACATATGTGTTTGGCAATATTTTTTGCAAACTGTTCTTCGCCGTAGTCCCTTATAACCCTGAAGAGTTCCATTTCGCTGTAATCATTCACAACGTCTTGTGCTGTTATCCCTGACTGCCTGTCCATTCTCATATCAAGAGGTGCATCCTCTTCTTTATATGTAAATCCACGTTCAGCATTATCAAGCTGGTAAGAAGAGACCCCGATATCCAAAATGATACCGTCAACTTTATCTATGCCAAGTGAGACAAGTACATTCTTAATGTTACTGTAATTATCCTTAACAATTGTCACCCTGTCTTTAAATGGCTCAAGTCTTGTGGTGGCGGCACGTATCGCATCCTCATCCTGGTCAATGCCGATTAGACGTCCTTTTTTTGAAAGTCTCTCGCATATATGGTAAGAATGACCTGCTCCCCCGAGGGTTCCGTCAACATAAATCCCATCGGGCTTAATATTAAGATTTTCTATACACTCGTTCAAAAGAACCGATTTATGTGAAAATTCCATTGTGACCCCCTTCTAAAGTGTCCGCTTAAAGCGAAACGCCAAGTGCGTCAAGGTTAGCAGCTATTTCATCCATATTGCTGTCGCATTCATCGGTAAGGTTGTTCCACTTATCTTTACTCCAGAATTCAATACGTTTTGCTACGCCTATTATTACTACGTCCTTATCAAGTCCTGCAAAATCCCTTAATACGCCGGGTATAAGAGCTCTTCCCTGTTTATCAATTTCACAGTCGGCTGCCCCTGCGGTAAAGAATCTTACAAGTTTTCTTGATTCCATGTTGCTTGTGGAAAGTGATGAGAGCTTGTCCTCAAATTCCTGCCAGCTGTCATTCGGAAATCCGAATAAACATCCGTCAAGACCTTTTGTAACAACAAAAGATTCTCCTAACTGTTCCCTGAACTTAGCCGGTACGATAACACGTCCTTTACTGTCAATTGAGTGATTATATTCACCTTTGAACATGTTATCACCCCTTTCCGTCCGGTATTTTTCAAAGGATTAATTCTGCAAATCTACCACTTTCTAACACTTAGTAACTACTTTCTACCACGTTTTAGTCTATATTATTACTTTTGGGGGATTTTTTCAAGTATTTTTGCCTAAAAAACCGGTTTTTTTTGAGTGGTAGAATATGGTATTTTTACCCAAAAAAATACCGTAACGATATGTACACAACATATACGCTACGGTATTTTGCTAACTACAATATATTGATTTATTCTTCTGTAGTGTCTGTCTTCGCTGCTGCTGCCTTTTCAGGGGTAGGGTCAAATATGCCCTCGGTTTTTCTTAATCTTATGTGCATAAATACGATGAAGAAAAGTCCAACTACAGCTATTGCGATTGAAACAATCTGTGAAACGGCTATTCCATTATGTAACTGGAGCTGGTCTGTTCGTAAGCCCTCCACAAAGAATCTTATAATTCCGTATCCAACACCATATCTGCAAAGTGTCTCTCCCTGGAACTTTTTCTTGTCCCTGAATACCAGTATCAGTATCAGCAGTAAAAGATTCAGTACACTTTCATAAAGAAATGTAGGATGTACCTGGACATAATCGGTTCCGAACACATCCACAATCATATTATCTGATATGGTTCCTACTGATACGTCTTTAAGAGGTATCTGCATTGCAAGAATGTTATCCGTATATCCTCCGAAGGCTTCCCTGTTTACAAAATTACCCCATCTTCCGATAATCTGACCTATCAAAAGTCCCGGAATAATGGTATCAGCCATCTTAAAAAAGCTTAATTTCTTAACTTTACTGAATATAATGAGAACGATTACGCCACCTATAACTGCACCATATATCGCAATTCCACCGCCACGGATATTAAAAATCTCCTTAAGATTGTGTGAATAGTAATCCCATTCAAATGCCACATAATATATTCTTGCGCATATTATCGCACCGATTACGGCAAAAAAGGTAAAATCAATATAATCATCTACCTTCTGGCCCGTCTTTTTAGCTCCGTGATAAGCAAGAAGTGCACCTGCGATAAGTCCCAGTGCAAGAATTATTCCGTAAAATTTAATTTCAAAGCTGCCGATATAAAAACCTGTCGGCAAATCAATTTCAAATCCGAGATTAGGAAATCTTATTGCTCCCATATTTTATTTCTCCTTATATTTTTTTATAAGTATATTCCAATGTCATCAATTAATCAATCTATTTTTATGTTTCCATCTTGACATATTATATGGTATAATCAGATTTTAAGGAGGATTTTAGAAAATGAAACTTGGTATCGTAGGATTGCCTAACGTAGGTAAAAGTACACTTTTTAATTCATTGACAAAGGCAGGTGCAGAATCGGCTAATTATCCGTTCTGTACAATCGACCCCAATGTCGGTGTTGTTTCAGTACCTGACGAAAGGCTTCAGTTATTATCTGATTTATATAATTCGGCAAAAATAGTTCCCGCAGTTATAGAATTTGTTGACATTGCAGGACTTGTAAAAGGAGCTTCAAAGGGTGAGGGGCTTGGTAACCAGTTCCTTTCACATATAAGAGAAACCGATGCTATCGTCCATGTGGTAAGGTGTTTTGAAAACAGCAACATCGTCCACGTTGACGGCTCTATCGACCCATTAAGGGACATTGATACAATTAATCTTGAACTTATTTTTTCTGATATTGATATTATTGACAGAAGAATTGCAAAAGTTTCCCGTGGTGCAAGAAATGATAAAGCCCTTGCAAAAGAACTTGAGCTTCTTGAAGAATTGAAAGCACATCTTGAAGACGGCAAGGCTGCCAGAAGTTTTGTCACGGATGATGATGACAAAAAAGCTCTTCTTAGTACATATGACTTATTGACATTCAAGCCTGTTATATATGCTGCAAATGTTTCCGAAGATGACCTTGCGGATGACGGTGCAGGTAATGAGCATGTTGCAAAAGTAAGGGAATTTGCCGCTTCCGAAGGAAGTGAGGTATTCGTTGTATGTGCACAGATTGAAGAAGAAATTTCAGAACTTGAAGATGATGAGAAAAAGATGTTTCTTGAAGACCTCGGTCTTAAGGAATCAGGACTTGATAAATTAATCAAGGCAAGTTATAAACTCCTCGGTCTTATAAGTTTTCTTACCGCCGGCCCTACAGAAACAAGAGCATGGACCATCAAGGAAGGAACTAAAGCTCCCGGAGCTGCCGGAAAGATTCACAGCGATTTTGAACGTGGTTTCATTAAAGCCGAAGTTGTATACTACAAAGATCTGCTTGAATGTGGTTCTTATGCCGCTGCCAAAGAAAAAGGACTTGTAGGAATTGAGGGTAAGGATTACGTTGTAAAAGACGGAGATGTAATTTTATTCAGATTTAACGTCTGATGCTATAACAGCTATAAGGCAGCCTTCATCTATATGAATGGCTGCTTTTTTTTCCGCTACTTCATTGCTTACACATCTGGTACTGCCGGGATTAAGGGTAAAATTATCAACATTGTAACAAAAGCCTTTAAGGGTAATGCCCTTTACCGCTCCCGAAAAGGGAATGAAGGATACATATTTTCCCACACCTTTTTCAAATTCATATTCTTTATCTATAAGAAATATCCTGTTGTTTTCATCAATTATTTCCGCATGTAAGCCGGCATCCATGGCAATTTTTAAGGTATGTATGTTTCCGAGAAAATGGTCTGCCCTGCCTCCTGTTGCACATAATACATCTATCGGCTGGTTTCTGGTAACTGCCTCATTCATTGCGATTTCCATATCCGTATCATCTTTTTCAGGCTTATATCTTCTGATTATTTTACTGTCATATCCCGATAAAATACTGTTCTCAACGGAATCAAAATCTCCCACAATAAGGTCCGGAAACAGATTAAGACTTTCCGCATAGGAAAGTCCTTTATCTACAGCAATAATATAATTATAATCGTCAGGGCATATATACTTTTTTGCAAAATCCTCTTTATATATTCCGCCTGCAATTATCAATGTTTTCATAATTACCTCTTTAATATCTGCTTATAATTTCATTAAATTTCTTAACATTGTCTGCTATATCGTCTTTAAATACCGCTGAACCCGCTACGATAATGTCCGCCCCGCAGTTAAGGACTTTTTCAACGTTATCAAGTTTGATTCCGCCGTCAACCTCAATGGCAAAGGAAAGTCCGAGGTCTTTTCTCATCCTGTCAAGCTCACAGATTCTTTCAAGGGATTCCTCAATAAATGACTGTCCTCCAAAGCCCGGATGAACACTCATCACAACAACCTCGTCCACATAATTAAGGTATGGTCTTAACGTCTCCATAGGTGTCTCAGGATTAATTGCAAGTGCAGGCTTTGCACCCAGTTCTCTTATTCGGAGTAATGTATCGATTATATTTTTACATGCCTCAACGTGGATTGATATAATATCGGCACCGCTTTTTTTCACAACCTCAATATATCTTTCAGGGTCAACAACCATCATGTGCACGTCAAAAATCATATTGGTACATGGTCTTATGGATTCAATTACCGGCATACCGAAGGATATACTCGGTACAAACATACCATCCATTATATCTACATGCAGCATTTCATTTCCTGCATTTTCTATTGTTTTTAACTGTTCTCCGACTTTTGTAAAATCAGCCGAAAGCATTGATGGTGATAAATACTTTTTCATTAATATTTCCTCTTGTTCTTTAATTCATTGTACATATCGGTATATATTTTATACCTCAGCTCAGATATTTTACCTGCACTCACGGCCTCTTTGACAGCACAGTCAGGCTCATTGACATGGACGCATCCGTTAAAACGGCACTTTCCTTCATACTCTGTAAATTCATTAAAATAAAATCTTAAGTCCTTATCTTCCACTACATTATAGTCAAGGGAGGTAAAGCCCGGTGTGTCAAGTACAAAAGTATCTCCGGTTATGTTAAAAATCTCCGTATGCCTTGTGGTATGCTTACCTCTGTTAATCTTCTCGCTTATCTCTCCGGTTCTTGATTCCGCCTCCGGGAAAACGCTGTTAAGAATGGAGGATTTACCGACTCCCGAAGGGCCTGCAAGTGCGGTGGTTTTATTTTGTAAAACTTCTCTTATTTCATCAATTCCTTTGTTCTCTGTAACGCTTGACGTAATAATCCTTGAACCGCATCCTGAAAAATCTTTTACCATTTTATCGAGGCTTTCGCTGTCCACCTGGTCTGTTTTATTAAAACATATCACGGTATCTATTCTGTTATATTCCATCATCACTATGAACCTGCTTAAAAGATTAAAATTAGGTTCGGGTGATAAGGACGCAAATACAATCATTGCCTGGTCAATATTGGCAACTGCGGGTCTTATAAGTTCATTTTTTCTTGGAAGAATATCCGTGATATTTCCCGTATGTTCACTATCACTGATAACGTCTATCAGGACATTGTCGCCTACCAATGGTTTTATTTTTTTGTTACGGAAAACGCCCTTGGCTTTGCACTCATAAACGCCTGCCTCGATGACATACACGTAATAAAACCCTGCTATTCCTTTTATAATTTTTCCCTGCATATTCTCCGTTATCTTTCCTGATAAAATAACCGCTTAGCTGTATCACTAAACGGTTACTTTACTATTATCTATCCGATTGCAACTGTGTACTCCAGAATCTTACTATCCTGTTTAGCTTCACCTTCACTTGTTGTATAATCAGCCTTTACAACTAATTCAGCTGTATCTGATTTTGCATCCTTTATTTGTAAAGTAAAGATGTAATTATCTGGTACCTCACTCTTATTTTTGTAAGTAACAGGAGTTTTAACTGTAATTTCGTTTCCTTCTGTATTAGAGTATCTTACCTCATAAGTAATTTTTATTTCTGATGTTTCATCACATGACTTTTTCAAATATTCTCCAAGATTAATTGTTTGTGTTATTGAAGAAACTGCAGCTGTTGTTGGTTCCGGCTCTGGTTCTGGCTCTGGTTTAGCCCCGGTACTTATAACAACATCAATAGCTGTTCCTATATTAACCGAATCATTAACCGAATATCCGTTAATCGAAATAATCTTACCGGCTTCAACTTTGTCATCATTCTTTTCTGTAACTTTTCCTAACTTAAGGGAATACTTGGCAAGAAGTTCTTCTGCTTCAGCCTTTGTCTTTCCTACAATATCAGGGATTATAGGCTTACCAAGACTGACAACAAGATTAATCTTGGCTGTAGAAGGTGTTTCCTCACCAACCTTAGGTCCGTTCTGTGTAATTACATTGCCTTCTTTTATTTCATTGTCATAAGTATATTCAACGCCTACGTTATTAATATCAAAACCAAGGTCTTCCAGTTCTTTCTTAGCGTCCGCTTCTGACTTATCTCTAAGATCAGGCATCTTAATATTCACTTCATTCTTGCCCTTATAAAGCACAACAGTTACCTGTGTTCCCACATTGACTTTAGTTCCTGCTACAGGGTCGGTTGATTTAACTTTACCAATGAGGGAATCATCTGTTGTCTCAACATATTGGAAAGTATATTTAAGTTCTGCCTTGATAATGGCTTCCTCTGCTTCGTTCTGTGTCTTGCCGATTACGTCTACCATATCAACAGTCTTAACGCCCTTACTGATATATACGGTTATCGTTGTGTTTTTATCTACAAAAGAACCGATTTCAGGATTGGTATCGTATACCTTGTCAACATCATCCTCTTTAGAATAACCATATTCATATTTAAAGCCGAGTCCTTCTTTATTAAGAGTCTTCTTTGCTTCTTCAAGAGTCTTTCCAAGGACATCCGGTACTTTTACTTTATCTGATGTATCTTCAATGCTTGTTGTAGGATCATTTTTCTTACCGCTGCTTCCCGAACCGAAATTCTTGGCAATCTTGGTAATCAGAATTACAAGTATTGCAACAATGGCAACCGCAATGGATATGGCAAGTATTGTTATTACCTTATCAATTGTTTTCTTGTTTTCTGCTTCGTCTTCATCTAATTCTTCATCGTCACCATCAATATCATCAAGATTGTCATCGTCACCATCTTCGTCAATGTCATCTTCCTCTGCAACTTCACCAAGGCTGTTCTTTTTATTAACTTCACCGATTGGTGTTGCTTCAATATCCTCAGCTTTGACAGCTGATGATTTTTCAGCTATTTCATTCACTTCATCAGGTGTGATAAGCTTTGTAGGTGCATCGGATGCCAATGGTACTCCAATTGTAACAAAATCTTCATCAGGTGTTACAAGAGAGCGCTTAAGATCTGCAATAAGATCTGTCATATTCTGATAACGACGTTCTGTACGCTTCTGTGTACATTTAAGAACTATCTTCTCAACACTTACAGGTATCTCAGGAACATATTGTCTTGGTGAAACAATTTCATCCTGAATATGCTGAAGTGCAATTGATACGGTAGTATCACCTTCAAAAGGTACTTTGCCCGTAAGCATTTCATAAAGTGTTATACCAAAAGAATATATATCACTCTTCTCATCACTGTATCCGCCTCTTGCCTGTTCAGGTGAAATATAGTGAACAGAACCCATAACCGACGAATTAATAGTGTTGGAAGAAGCAGCTCTTGCTATACCGAAATCGGTTACTTTAACTTTGCCTTCCTTAGAAATTATAATATTCTGTGGCTTAATGTCCCTGTGGACAATGTTATGCTTATGGGCAGCGTCAATTCCCTGTGCTACCTGGATTGCAATGCTTACCGCTTCCCTTACGCCAAGAACACCTTTTTTTTCTATGTATTTCTTAAGCGTAATACCTTCCACAAGTTCCATTACAATGTAATATATGCCATTCTCTTCTCCTACATCGTATACATTAACGATATTGGCGTGCATAAGGCCTGCCGCAGCCTGTGCCTCAGCCCTGAATTTAGATACAAATGTCTTATCTTCGCTGTACTCAGGCTTGAGCACCTTGATTGCAACATAACGATTTAATTTGTGACATTTTGCTTTATATACATCAGACATTCCTCCCGAACCGATTCGTTCAAGAATTTCATATCTTTCTGCTATAAACATTCCTTCTCTTAACATATTTCCTCCTAAATTATGGTTCTATAATAATTACTGAAATATTATCTTTGCCACCATTCTGATTAGCCATCATAACAAGTTTATCTGCTTTATTCATAATATCATCATGGCCTGACATAACCGACTCAATTTCTTTATCGGTTACCATATTGGTAAGACCGTCAGTACACATAAGGATACGGCTGTTATCTTCTATCTCTATCTCAAAGAAATCCGGTATAACGTTCTCAGCTCCTCCAAGTGCTCTTGTTATGACATTTTTATATTCATTGGTTCTGGCATCCTCTCTGTTAAGTGTACCCATCTGAACCATCTCTTCTACATACGAATGATCTCTTGTTACCTGCTTTAATTCCCTGTCGGCAAGATAAAGCCTGCTGTCACCGATATTGGCAACATACATGGACCTGCCGTATATTACAGCCACAACAAAGGTAGTTCCCATTCCTCTGTAATCCTCTGATGTGGAGGCTAACTTTAACAACTCTTCATTTGTATGATTTATTGCATCGGACATTATCTGCACAGGCTTAGATGACACGGAATTCTTAACACAGTCAATAAATGTGTTGACGGAAAACTTAGAGGCAAGATCTCCTGCCTTATGTCCTCCCATTCCATCAGCAACTATAAACAGGTTCGGCAGGTTACCTACCGGTTTCACCGTTGAAAAAACATAGTCCTGATTCATATTTCTCTGTCTGCCCACATCCGTTAATGCGTATGCGTTCATTAATTAAGCTCCTTTATATTCGTCACTATGTTATTAAAATTGCATTTTATCCCATTCATTCTAACACAAGGATAAAAAAAGTACAATAAGTTAAATTTTAGCAGCATTATCGTCCATATATCTTTTGCGAAGCTGTCCGCAGGCTCCGTCTATATCTCTTCCCATCTCCCTGCGCACCGTAACCTGAATCCTGTTTTTTTCAAGGATATCTTTAAATTTCTTAATGCTCTTTGTATCCGACTGCCTGTAGTCTCTTTCCTTAATGGGATTAACAGGAATCAGATTTATGTGGCAGTTCATTCCTTTTACCAGGTCTGCCAGTATCAAAGCATGTTCGCTCCCATCATTTTCGCCTTTTACAAGACTGTATTCAAAAGTTATCCTTCTGCCTGTCTTTTCAATGTAATAACTGCAGGCATCCATAATTTCACTTATGGAATATTTGTTGGCAACCGGCATTAATTTTTTTCGCATCTCATCCGTTGGGGAATGTAATGATATTGCTAACGTAATCTGCAGTCTCATATCAGCCAGTTCATATATTCTCGGAACAAGACCACAGGTTGATACTGTTAAATTTCTGGCACTGATATTAAGTCCGTTTTCATCTGTAAGGAGTTTTTCAAATTTAATAAAGTTATCAAAATTGTCAAAAGGCTCCCCGGACCCCATTACAACAACGTTGGATACCCTGTTTCCCGTAAGTGACTGTATTCTGTATATCTGGTCAAGCATTTCCGACGGATACAGATTTCTGGCAAGTCCGTCAAGGGTTGAGGCACAGAACCGGCAGCCCATCCTACAGCCGGCCTGTGATGAAATACATACGGAATCTCCATGGTGGTAGTGCATAAGCACACTCTCGATATAATTGCCGTCGTGCAGCCTGAAAAGGTATTTTGAGGTACCGTCTTCTTTGGATACCTGTACTCTTTCAGGATATAATGAAGCATAAAAAGTGTTTTCCTTTAACTTTGCTTTAAGCGAAGCGGGTATATTAGTCATCTCATCATATCCCGGAACAAGTCTGACATGCATCCATTCATAAAGCTGTTTTGCCCTGAATTTAGGCTCTCCAAGGCTTACAATGTATTCTGTTAATTCATCCAAATCAAGAGATTTGATATCTGTAAGTTCCACGTTATTTTCTCCTAAATAATGCTATGAAAAATCCGTCAAAATTATTATTTTCATCCGGTATTATTTCAAGTATTCCCTTTTTATAATATTTTTTCATATTATCAGGTACCCTGTCTTCAAAATCCACAAGGACATAATCACCGTATGAAAGTATATGTTCCACATTACCCATATTTTCTTCATAATTAAGTGTACATGTACTGAAGCAGAATTTTCCACCGTGTTTTACATATTCTTTTGAATTATCAAGAATCTTTTTCTGGAGTTCTGATAATTCATGGCATTTTTCTTCACTTGCGTGATACTTTATATCGGGCTTTTTATTAAGAATACCAAGTCCGGAACAAGGGAGGTCGGCTATCACCACATCTGCTTTTTCAACAGAATCTTCCCATTTTACCGTAGCATCCTTTACAACAGCTTTGATGTTGCAAAGATTAAGCCTGTCAATATTTTCGTTAATCATCATAACCTTATTGTCGGAAACATCCCTTGCCTCTACAAATCCGGTATTATCCATAAATTCCGCTATATGAAGGCTTTTGCCTCCCGGTGCAGCACACAAATCTATTACATAGCTGTCTTTTTCGGGATTAATTGCATAACATACCATCATCGAACTTAAATCCTGCACGAAAAAATCTCCGTCCGCAAAGGTATTTAATTTATTAAGGTAATCAAATCCCTCTATTTCCAAAGCACAGTCAGGTTCTTCTATTACTTTTGCACGGACATTTTCCGCTGTAAGTCTTTTAACAAGTTCTTCTCTCGTACAATGGTTAAAATTGCATCTGACTGTCAGCGGTCTTTTTGAATACTGTGCCTTAAGTATTGCTTCCGTATTCTCTTTACCGTATTCTTTCAGCCATTTATCAACAATCCATCCGGGAGTGGAATATTTTAGCCACAATTCCTGTGGCATTTCAATTTTGTTCTTTTCTCTTGCGATGGTTCTCAAAACACCGTTTACAAAACCTTTAAGGGCAGTAAAGCCTTTCTTCACAGAAAGTCTGACTGCTTCGTTACATACCGCAAAATCTTTAACGCCTTCCATATATATAAGCTGATATGTGCTCATCCTCAAAATATTGCGTATAACAGGTTTCATTTTATTTACAGGTGTTTTTGAAAAAAGATTAATGATATAATCCAGAGTTATTTTTCTCTCAACCGTTCCAAGAATTGTCCTGCTTATAAAAGAACGGTCAATATTATCAAGATACTGATACTTTTTCAGGACCTCCGGTAAAACTATATGTGTAAATCTGTCTTTTTCGTTAATTTCAATCAATGCGTCAAGAATAATATTTCTGGTATTCACATTCTGGTTCATAATATCATTCCTTCTGTTACGGCTGTGCCTCTTAAAAAGCTTTCCGTATCCATTCTCTTTTTGCCCTCAAGCTGTAATTCAAGGACTTTTATTCCCCCATTGCCACAGGCAATGGAAAAAGATTTTTTGGTAACATCATAAATTGTTCCCGGTTCAAGTCCGTCGCACTCACATACAGCGGCTTTCCATATCTTAAGTGTCCTGCCGTTATATACCGTATATGCGGACGGCCATGGATTAAGTCCTCTTATAAGTCTTTCAAGGATAATGGCATCCTTTGTAAAATCAAGCTTTCCAAGTGATTTATCAAGTTTACCCGCATAAGTAGAAACGCCCTCCTGCTTTACAGCCTTTGCGGTTCCGTTTTCGATTTCAGCAAGTGTAGATACAAGAGTTCTGGCACCAAGGTCAGCCAGTTTGTCAAAAAGACTGCCACCGGTTTCATCGGGAGCCAGCTCTATTTTTGCCACTTTAAGCATATCTCCCGTATCAAGACCTTCATCCATCTGCATTATGGTAACTCCGGCTTCTTTTTCACCGTCAATTACTGCCCACTGGATAGGTGCGGCTCCTCTGTATTTTGGCAGAAGGGAAGCATGAACATTTACGCATCCGTACTTAGGAAGCTCAAGAATCTCTTTTGAAAGAATCTGTCCGTATGCCACTACCACTATTACATCAGGAGATATTTTTTTAAGTATATCCACAAATTCAGGATTTCTGACCTTTAAAGGCTGAAAGACTTCAATATTGTGTTCTAAGGCTTTTACCTTGACGGGGCTCATTGATATTTCCTTGCCCCTGCCTTTTTGTTTGTCGGGCTGGGTTATTACTGCCGCTACTTCATGACCTGCCTGTATTATTGCTTCAAGCGTACTGACGGCAAAATCAGGGGTTCCCATAAATACAACTTTCATATATTACTCCTCGTCTTCGTCATTTACTACTTCCATAAGGCTTCCTTCAACGTGGTCGATATATAAATCGCCATCAAGATGTCCCAGTTCGTGGCATATTGCCCTTGCCAGAAGTTCTTCGCCCTCAATCGTATATTCATTCATCTGAAGGTCATAAGCTTTTGCTTTTACATAATTGGGTCTTGTAACAATTCCTGCTTTGCCGGGAATGCTAAGACAGCCTTCCTGTCCGGTCTGTGAACCTGAAGTTTCAAGAATTTCAGGGTTAATCATTATGATGGGTCCGTCACCAACATCAATTACAACTATTCTTTTTAAAATTCCTACCTGTGGTGCCGCAAGTCCCACGCCATTTGCCTCATACATTGTATCAAGCATATCTCCTACAAGTTCTTCCGTTTTTTTTGTAATCTCCTGTACAGGCTTACATACTTTTCTTAAAATAGGGTCATCATTAATTCTGATATTTCTTAATGCCATGTTTTTACTCCTTTTTTATCTGAAATCATATTGTATCTGACACTTTGAAAGATATTCGCTGTGTTCTTTCATAAAATTATCAATCTCTTTTTTTATATTCTGAAGTCTTTGGTGTTCTTTATCCTTATAATATATCTGCCGGAAAAAAACATCCTTAATTTTATACACCGGAGCCTTGCCCGGTCCTATTATCTTAGTCCTGCTGTCTGCTTTGTCTGTAAGCTGTTTTATCTTTTCTGACAACTCAGCTGTCTTTTGTTCGTCCTCTGACGCAATCCTTACAGTCATAAAATTATATACCGGCGGATAATCCATAAGCTCCCTGAAAGCTATTTCTTCATTATAAAAACTCTCATAATCGTGATTGCAGGCATGCACAATACTGTAATGCTCCGGTGAATAGGTCTGTATTACGGCATTGCCCTCCTTATTGCCTCTTCCTGCTCTTCCCGCTGCCTGGGTTATAAGCTCAAAAGTTCTTTCTGCCGCCATATAATCCGGCGAATATAATGATACATCTGCAAGAAGGACTCCCACAAGGGTAACATTTGGGAAATCGTGGCCTTTCACAATCATCTGTGTGCCTATAAGAATATCGGCTTCATGGTTTTCAAACGCCTCTAATATCTTTGCATGCCCGTCCTTGTTACGCGTAGTATCGGCATCCATGCGTAAAACTTTATTATCAGGGAAAAGTTTTTTAATTTCCGATTCCACAAGTTCAGTTCCGGCTTTAAATCTTCCGATATGTTTTGAACCGCACTCCGGACATATTTTTATACCGGGTGTTTCATAACCGCAGTAATGACATACGAGCCTGCCATTCCCATGTTCGGTGAGGGATACCGCACAGTGAGGACATGTAATTACATGTCCGCAGTTACGGCAGCTTAGGAATCCAAGATATCCCCGCCTGTTAAGAAAAAGCATAACCTGTTCTTTCATTGACAGTTTTTCTTTCATAAGTTCCATAAGTCTGTTGCTGAACATCGTCCTGTTACCATTTCTCAGTTCTTCCCTTAAATCAACAATCTCTGCTGTGGGAAATCCCGCAAGGCCTGCCCTGTTATTTAATTCATAAAGTTTAAACCGCCCCGCTTTTGCATTATAATAGCTTTCAAGCGATGGAGTTGCAGAGCCTAAAACCACTTTGGCTCCTGTCATTTTTGCAAGTTCAATAGCTGTTTCCCTTGCATGATACCTTGGAACATTCTCGCTTTTGTATGCACTTTCGTGTTCCTCGTCGATTATTATAAGCGAAAGTCGGTTAAACGGTGTAAAAAGTGCTGACCGCGGTCCAATCATTATTCTTATCTTTCCCGATTTAGCCATTTCAAAACTGTCATATCTTTCGCCTTTTGACATTTTGGAATTTATAACAGAAACGATATCTCCGAATCTGTTATAAAACCTCATCACTGTCTGGTATGTAAGGGATATTTCCGGTATGAGGCATATTACATCACCACCCCGGTTTATAACCCATTCAATCAGTTCCAGATACACTTCTGTCTTGCCGCTTCCCGTTACACCTTTTATAAGTGATGGCGTCATATCTCCATTTTCCATGTCTTTGATTATAGATTCCGCAACGTAGCGTTGTTCTTCATTGAGGAGAATTTTTTCTCCGGACTTTATGGTATTTTTTATGGTGTTTCTGAACATTGTATGTGTTGTTATCTCGATTATGCCTTTATTTTCCAAGGTTTTTACAGTTGTTAAATTTATATTTAATTTTTGGGTTAGCAGTGAATAATCAACAACAGGCGTCTTTGCAAGTGTTTCTAAAAGTCTCGCCCTTGCGGTATATCTTTTTCTTGCTGCTTCTTTTGCATATTCTTCTGCTTCTTCTTTTGAAATAAGAAGATGTATTGTCTTTTTCTCGATATTTCTGACTTTTTCTTTTACAGGCATTACAAGTTTAAGTGCCTGATTCATTGTGGAACCATAATGATTTTTTATCCAGTTGGCAAGTTTTATCATCCTTCCGTCTATTGTGACACTGTGTCCGCAAATCCCTGTAAGGGATTTCATTCTGGATATATCTATCTCCGGTTCATCACTTATATCTACGACATAACCGGTCCGGTTGGTTTTACCAAACGGTATCCTTACTTTCATCCCGATTTCAAGCTCCGGAAGCATTGTTTCCGGAATTATGTATTGAAATATTTTATCCAGTTGTTCATGGGATATATCAACAATTACTCCGGCAAACTTCACTTTATCCACCCTTTTCTATCTTGCTAAATCTTCCATTGCTTTCTGCACAAGTTCTTTATCTGTCTGATGATATCTTACGCCTTTTATTTCCTGATAATCTTCGTGTCCTTTTCCCGCAAGAACGATTATATCTCCCTTTTCTCCGTGTTCGATGGCATATTTAACCGCTTCACCACGGTCTTCCATCATAACATAACTGCCGGAGGTCTTTTTAATTCCGGTCTCAATATCCTGCATTATGAGGGCCGGGTCTTCATCTCTTGGATTATCGCTTGTAATTATGGTTAAATCTGCCATCCTGCCTGAAACCTCACCCATTTCAAAACGTCTGAGCTTAGAGCGGTTTCCGCCACATCCGAATAAACATACTATCCTGTTGGGATTATATTCCCTGAGCGTACTTAAAAGGCTCTCAAGACTCATTGCATTATGTGCATAATCTATCATAACTATGAAATCGTCAGAAACCTTAACAGGTTCTACTCTCCCTGCTACTCTTGTATTATATAAAGCATCAAGCAGAAGTTTGTCATCCACATTGAAATGTTCGGATACGGCTATCGCGCAAAGAGAATTATATACGGAAAATTCTCCCGGAAGAGTAAGTTTTATATTAAGCTCTCTGGTTCCCGTAGTATTATATGAGGTGGTAATATTGCCGCCCTCATGGATATACCTGATATTTTCAGCTTTTAAATCGGCTTTGTTCTTAATTCCGTAAGTCTCAAGGGTACAGGTATGCCCTTCCATTATTTTATCGAAATATTCGCTGTCTGCATTGCCTATTCCATGTACACACTGTTTGAAAAGTCTGCTTTTGCACTCCATATATTCTTCAAAACTTGCATGTTCATTAGGTCCTATATGGTCAGGTTCAATATTGGTGAACACTCCTATATCAAACAAAATACCTGCTGTTCTGTTAAGCATGAGTGCCTGTGACGACACCTCCATGACAACACAACTACAGCCTGCCTCAACCATTTGGCTGAAATATTTTTGGATAAGAAATGATTCCGGTGTTGTATTTTTAGATGGGATATGCTCATCACCTATTATTGTTTCATTGGTTCCGATAAGTCCCGCCTTTATGTTACATTTTTCAAGGATATCACGAATCATAAAGGTTGTGGTGGTTTTGCCCTTTGTCCCTGTGATGCCTATTGTTTTAAGTTTTTTAGCAGGATAATCAAAAAATGCTGCCGACATAAGTGCAAGTGCATATCTTGTGTCCGCTGTCTTAATTAAAGTAATATCTTTAAGTTCCTCTGTAACTTCAATATCTTTCTGTACGACAATTGCCACAACACCTTTTCCGGCCACATCACTTATATATGTATGCCCGTCCGAAACCGCACCTGTCACACATACAAACACATCCAAAGCTCCCGCTTTTCTCGAATCATATACAAGATTCTTAATGTCAATATCAACATTTCCGTTTAAAACTTCGTATTCAAGTTTTTCTAAAAGTTTTGATAATTTCACCTGCTTTACGCCTCCTGTTATTTCTGCAATTCCACCGAATGAACGCAGTTATTCATGAGCATTGCAATAGTCATAGGTCCGACCCCGCCCGGTACAGGTGTTATAGCCGATGCTATAGGGAATACATCATCATAATCCACATCACCGCAAAGAATGCTCTTGCCCGACTCACTCGTTCCCAGTCTGTGAATTCCTACATCAATTACAACAGCTCCTTCTTTTACATATTCTTTTGTTATAAATTTAGGCTTGCCAATTGCAACCACAAGAATATCCGCACGTTTTGTTACTTCCTTCAAATTCTTTGTTCTGCTATGTGCAATGGTTACGGTTCCGTTTTCTCTTAAAAGGAGAAGTGCCATAGGCTTGCCTACAATATTGCTTCTGCCAACAACAACGCACTCTTTTCCTTCTATCTCAATATTGCTTCTCTTTAAAAGTTCAACAATTCCCGCCGGTGTACATGAAACAAAACCCGGCTGGCCTATGCTTAACGCCCCTACGCTCTGTGGATGAAATCCATCCACATCCTTGGCCGGTGATATTGCCTTAATGACTTTATCTTCATTGATATGTGAAGGTAGCGGAAGCTGCACAAGTATTCCGTTTACCTTATTGTCTTTATTAAGTGTATCTATAAGTTCCAGCAATTGTTCCTCTGTGGTATTTTCTTCAAGTTCGTAAGAAAGTGAGTTGATTCCAATGTATTCACATCCCTTTTTCTTATTACCGACATATACACTTGATGCAGGATCGTTTCCAACCTGGATTACCGCAAGCGTAATTTCAATCCCTTGTTCTTTATATGCTTTAACCTTTTCTTTTAATTCATCTTTTAATTCCTTAGAAATTAATTTACCATCTATAACTTTAGCCATTGTAATTCTCCTTTAAAAAATCAACACATTCGTTAAGTTTCATTCCTCTCGAACCTTTAAATAATATGGCATCACCGGATTTCAGGTTCTTAAGAAGATATTCGTTAATTTCTTCTCTCTTTTTAAATAACTTATAACTTCCGTTAAAACCATCTCCTATATTGGCCGCCATTGTTCCAAAAAGAATCAGTTCATCAATCTTTTTTTCTGCCATATATCCGCCGACTTCTTTGTGATAATCCGCTGACTTATCTCCAAGTTCAAGCATATCTGCAAGAACGGCTATTTTACGTCCATTGTTATTGTAATCACACAAAACGTCAATACCGGCTTTCATTGAATCAGGACTTGCATTGTAGGAATCATCAATAATTGTAACTCCGTTAACATCTGTAATCTGCTGCCTCATTGAGACGCCTTCGTATCCTGCCAGTGCCTTAATGGCTTCCGTTACTTCAATGCCATGTCTTTCGGCTACTGCTATAGCTACAAGTGCATTTCTTACATTATGTTCTCCGAGAACGTTAAGCCTTGCATCGTAAGAACCTTTATTTTTTATATTAACGGTAAAATCAACACCACCGTTTTTTACTTTTATATTGGTTGCAAAATAGTCATTATCATTTCCAAGCCCGAAAGTAATTATCCTGTGTCTCAGTTCTGATTTGTGCTTGTTTAAAATCGCATCATCACCATTAATAAATACAATTCCATCCTTTGCATGGATTGCATCCTGGATATGGAATTTTTCTTCACATATACCGTCTCTGGTCTTAAGCTGTTCTATGTGGGATACGCCTATATTGGTGATAACCGCGTCATCCAGTTCCACCAGTTCTGAAAGCCTTGACATCTCTCCACGCATGCTCATTCCCATCTCTATTACGGCAATCTGGTCATCAGGACTCATTTTCAGCAATGTAAGGGGTACACCAATCTGGCTGTTGCTGTTTCCGCTTGTCTTAAATACCTTATATCCTGCTGAAAGTGCACATGCTATCATTTCTTTGGTGGTAGTTTTACCGACACTGCCTGTTACACCGATTTTTGGCATAATCATAAGCTTACCGTAATATTTACCTATTTCCTGTAAAGCCATTGTAGTATTGCTGACTCTTATATATGGTACATTTCCTGTCATTTCGTCATGTTCGCTTGTCAATACCGCCACAGCTCCGTTGGCTATCGCAGAATCGATAAAAGTATGGGCATCCACTCTTTCTCCTATAATCGGTACAAAAAGTGAGTTTTCTTTTATCGAATTGGAATCTGTACTTACATTTTCAATCGGTATATTCATATCACCGCAAAGCACTTCACCCTTTGTGGCTTTTACGATATCTCTTACATAAAAATTCTGCATAATTCAACTCCTTTAAAGGTGAAAATTAAAATAGGCCTGTAATTTTACCTGTTGTTTCGTCAAAGTCAATATTATCAGCCGCCGGTACTTTAGGAAGACCCGGCATTGTCATTATAGAACCTGTAAGAATAACAACAAATCCTGCTCCTGCACTTACATAAGCATCCCTTACGTTAAGGGTAAAACCTTCAGGGCGTCCAAGCTTAGTCTGGTCATCTGAAAGTGAATACTGTGTCTTTGCCATACATACAGGGAAATTTGCAAATCCCATTTTTTCTATCTTGTCAAGCATTTTGGAAGCTGCCGGTGCAAAACTTACATCCTTTGCTCCATAAATCTTAGTTGCTATGGCTTTAACTTTATCTTTAAGTCCCATATCATCTGAGTATGTCAATGTGAATGGTTTCTGTTCTTTTTCGATTGCTTTAAGAACCTTATTTGCAAGTTCAATTCCGCCTTCTCCACCCTTTTCCCATACTCTGGCAAGAGCAAATTCACAACCCATTCCTTCAACATGTTCTTTGATGAAGTTATGTTCTGCTTCTGTATCTGTTGCGAAAGCATTAAGTGTCACAACAACATTAAGTCCGAAGTTCTGCATATTCTCAATATGCTTATCAAGATTAACGATTCCTGCTTTAAGAGCTTCAAGATTTTCTTCAGAAAGATTCTCTTTCTTAACACCACCATTGTATTTTAATGCCTTAACAGTAGCTACTATAACTACCGCATCAGGACGTAAACCTGTCTTACGGCATTTAATATCAAGGAATTTTTCTGCTCCAAGGTCAGCACCAAAACCTGCCTCAGTTACAACATAGTCAGATAATTTAAGTGCCATTTTTGTAGCTCTTACAGAGTTGCATCCATGGGCAATATTGGCAAAAGGTCCTCCATGGATAATTGCAGGATTTCCCTCCAGTGTCTGTATTATATTAGGCTTAATTGCATCTTTTAAAAGTGCTGCCATCGCGCCTGTGGCATGTAAATCACCTGCTGTCACAGGTTCTCCTGCATAATTATATGCAACAATTATTTCCGAAAGTCTTTTCTTTAAATCAGCCATATCTGTTGCAAGACAGAGAATTGCCATAATTTCAGAGGCAACTGTTATTACAAAATGGTCTTCCCTTACCACTCCGTCAGCCTTTGCACCAAGTCCGACTACGATATTCCTGAGAACTCTGTCATTCATATCAAGACATCTTTTCCATACAACCTGTCTTGTATCTATCTGAAGTTCATTGCCCTGCTGGATGTGGTTGTCAAGAAGCGCTGCAAGAAGGTTATTGGCACTTGTTATTGCGTGAAAGTCACCTGTAAAATGAAGATTAAGATCTTCCATAGGTACTACCTGGGAATATCCTCCACCTGCGGCACCGCCTTTAATGCCAAAACATGGTCCAAGGGATGGTTCACGAAGTGCCGCCATTGTCTTTTTGCCAAGCTTGTTAAGTGCTTCCGTAAGACCGATACTGATTGTTGTCTTGCCCTCTCCGGCCGGGGTTGGATTAATCGCAGTTACAAGAATAAGTTTGCCGTCTTTATTGCCTGCTACTCTTTTTTCAAGTTCATCGGTTAATTTTGCTTTGTACTTTCCGTAAAATTCAAGTTCGTCCTCTGCTATACCAAATCTGCCTGCAATATCACGTATATGTGACATCTTTGCTTCCTGTGCTATCTCTATGTCTGATTTAAACATTCCTTTTCCTCCATAATGTTAGTTATTCTTAAGATATTCTTCAAATTCTTCCATTGTCATCATAACTTTACGTGGCTTGGTACCCTCTTCAGGTCCTACCACACCGGCTTCCCCAAGCTGATCCATAATTCTTGCAGCCCTGTTAAAACCGATTTTAAATACCCTTTGCAGCATTCCTATCGATGCACGTTCTTTTTCTATGATAAATCTGCCCGCATCGGCAAAATACTGGTCCCTGTCACCGGAAAAAGCCTGGCTTTCTTCAAATTCAGGATTACTCAGGTGATTTTCTATTTCTTCACTGTATCCGGTCTCATTGCTATTTTCCTTAATAAAATCAACAACCGCCGATACCTCTTCGTCAGATACGAATGCGCCCTGTACTCTCGCCGGTTTCTGATAGCCCTGTGGATAAAATAGCATATCACCCTTACCGAGAAGTTTTTCTGCTCCTACCATATCAAGTATTGTTCTTGAGTCAACACCGGATGATACCGAAAATGCAATTCTTGAAGGAACATTGGCTTTGATAAGACCTGTTATGACATTAACACTTGGTCTCTGGGTAGCAATAATAAGGTGGATACCTGCCGCTCTGGCAAGCTGTGCAAGTCTTACTATGGCATCCTCTACATCTCCTGATGCAACCATCATAAGGTCTGCAAGCTCATCAATGATTATAACAATCTGTGCCATAACCTCAGGAAGCTCTTTGCCTTCCTCAGGTTCCATTCCCGATATCTTTTCATTAAAGCCCTTCATATCCCTTACGCCGTAAGTTGCAAAAAGCTGATATCTTTTCATCATTTCCGCCACAGCCCAGTTAAGTGCCGCGGCTGCTTTTTTAGGGTCCGTTACAACAGGTGTAAGGAGGTGGGGTATTCCGTTATATACGCTAAGTTCCACAACCTTTGGGTCAACCATTATAAGCTTTACCTCTTCAGGTCTTGCCTTAAAAAGAATACTCATAATAATAGTATTAATACATACAGATTTACCCGAGCCGGTTGCACCCGCAATAAGAAGGTGGGGCATCTTAGCAATATCTGCCATTACTATCTGGCCTGCGATGTCTTTACCTGCCGCAAAAGCAATTTTAGACTTGGCATCCCTGAATTCTTTGCTGGCAATAAGGTCTCCAAGCATTACGCCGGAATTTTCTTTATTAGGTACTTCAATTCCGACAGCAGCCTTTCCGGGGATTGGTGCTTCAATTCTTATGTCCGCCGCTGCAAGATTGAGCTTTATATCATCCGCAAGGGAAACTATTTTGCTTACCTTAACGCCCTGTTCAGGCTGCAATTCATATCTTGTAACTGCAGGTCCCCGGCTTACATCCGTTATTGTAACGTTAACACCAAATGTAGCAAGTGTCTGCTGTAATTTGCCTGCTGTTGCCCTGAGTTCGTCCTTACCGTCATTCCCTTTGGAAGTTCCGCTGCTTCTCTTTAAAAGGCTTACAGGAGGAAGTTTGTATTTATTGTTTTTAACTGTATGTGATGGTTTTACCGGTAATGCCTGTGCCTGCTCCGTCACATTACCGTGAACGGGCTCCGGTTTAACGTTTTTTTCCTTATCAGGCTTTAGAAGCTGTTCTTTCTCAAGTTCGTTCTTTACCAGTTCCATATCAATGTAGTCTTCTTCTGCCCTCTGTGGTTCTTCATTAACTATTGCTGTATTGGCAGCGGCAGTTTCCACAGTCCCGGAAGGAGGAAGTATCTCTTTAACATCCTCATAAGCCGGTTCAAAAGGAATACTCTGTTCATCCTGGAAATGTCTCATTGCATAATCTGTTGCATCAACAACATTGGCATACTCATTTTCATCAAAAGGCTTTATATCCTCTGCCTTTTCATATGAATACACCTCTTCCCCTGTAGTCTCTGCATCTGCCTTTTCCATGCGTGTATCAGTTGTTATTCCTTCAACTTTCACGGAAGAACGTTTTTTCTTAGGAGGCATCTTCTCACTTGCCCTAAGTTCTTCCCTTCGTTCTTTTTCTTTACGCTTAACGGCAACGTCCGCTTTGTACGCTTCCATATCACGTTTTGCGGCGTTGTATACTTTTTTGCTGTTCTTTTTAACACCGCCGATAAACGAATGTTCCGTTATGATAACCGCTGCTATAATTATTAGTACAACCGTAAAAATATATGCACCTGCATTACCAAACAGTTTACTGAAAAGCAGACACAGCATGCCGCCAAAAAAACCACCGCCGTTCTTATGCGTGCTGGAATTTATGTAAAAATCACCGACATTCCATTCTCCGCTGTGGCTTCCGGAAATCAGCTGTATCAGAGTACATAAGAAAATAAGTTCAAACAATACTGCAATAAGTTTGACTCTGGCAATCGAACTATTCTTATTGGACATTGCAAAAATTACCGCAGCAAACAGAAGAATCGGGAAAATATATGCAAGTATTCCGAATAGCCCGAAGAAAAATGCGCTTATACCTTTACCTACAATTCCTCCTACGCCGAAATTGGCAAGAAAAAATATAACGCAGAGTGCCATCAATATTAATAAAACCGCTTCTGTAATAAGTTTATTATTATATTTTTTTGCAGCGGGCTTTTTTCTGCCTGCCGGCTTCTTTTTCGTCTGTCCGTTTTTACTGCCTGTAGCCATAAAAAAGTTCAGCCTCCTGTTATTTTATAAATGAAAGGATTATTCCTGCCACACCGGCAATGATGCAGTAGATTGAGAATCCCTTGTAACTCTTATTTTTTATAAGTCTTAGCATAAATTTAATAGCAAAATATCCGCTTACTGCCGCTGTAATTGTTCCAAGAACATATCCCGGTAAATCAGCAGAACCGAATACAGCATTCCTGTTGCCGGCAAGTTCCACTATAACAGCTCCAAGTACAGCCGGTATGGACATAAGGAATGAGTATTTAATCGCCAACTGTTTATTAAAGCCAAGCATCATTCCTGTTGCTATTGTTGCACCGGATCTTGAAATTCCCGGCAGTGTTGCAACACCCTGTGCGACACCGATAAAATAAGCATCCGAATATTTTGCCTTGTTAATTTTCATGGTATTATCGCTCTTCCTGTCTGCAAGCATAAGAATTCCGGATGTAATCATAAGACATATTCCCACAAACCACAGGGTATTTGTTGCAAGCTCGGTAAAATTCCTGCCGAGAAGTCCTATAAGTCCTGTGGGAATAGTTGAAATTATAATCATTAACACAAGTTTTTTATAATTGGAATTAACCACCTTAAAATATGTATACTTCGTATCCCCACGCCGTCTTTTTATAAAAACTATAAAATTAGCAAAGATAATAAGAAGCATCTGAAAAAACTCCTGAATCATATGCCATATATCCTCATGGAATACGATTATGATTGCAATCAGTGTTCCAAGATGAAGCAATACATTAAAATATATTTCCGAATCAAGATTTGTACCAAGAATCTTACCAAAAATAGCCAGATGTCCGGAACTGCTCACGGGTAAAAATTCCGTAAGTCCCTGAACCAATCCCAATAAAATTGACTTCAGTATATTCAAAGTTCATTCCTCCTATAAAGACATTCTCCTAATTATACCATTTTACCTTTATTTTGACAAATGAATTTCAATTTATTCCACGCTTTGTCAATACTGCCGTTTTCATCAATAAGTCCGGCTTCCACTGCTTCTTCCCCAACAAGAATAGTGCCTAAATCACTGGACATCATTGAAGTATCCATCATCATTTTTTCTATACTTTCTTCGCCGCATCTGCTGTGCTCCGATATGAAACGCACTATTCTGTCCTGTATGGATCTGAACTGCCTATAGGTCTGTCTGGTTCCTAATATTGTTCCCGTCATTCTTACAGGATGGATAACAACGGTTGCACTTTTCACTATAAATGAGTAATTCGCAGCCACCGCTATGGGTACTCCTATGGAATGGCTTTCCCCTATTACAAGGGACACCGTAGGCTTACTAAGCCCAGCTATCATTTCCGCAAGGGCAAGCCCCGCTGAAACATCTCCTCCCATAGTGTTAATAACAAATAAAACACCCTCAACATCATCATTATTTTCTATGGACACAAGCCTTGGAATTATTTCATCATATTTTGTATTTTTATCAGAACTGCCTCCGTCGTGTCCTTCAATTTCTCCCAGAATATACACTGTTTCAAACATAAATGCCACCTCCGGCAATATTATTACCGAAGATGGCATATTTATTCACATTATACCGTTGCAGCTTTTAAAGCCTGTTCTATATCCGCAATGATATCCTCAACATTTTCTGTACCAACGGAGAATCTGATTAAGTCAGGATTAACGCCTGCTGCCTTAAGCTGTTCATCCGTAAGCTGTCTGTGTGTATGGCTTGCAGGATGTAAAACAGAGGTTCTGCTGTCCGCAACGTGCGTAACGATTGCCGCAAGTTTAAGATTATCCATAAATTTTATGGCAACGTCCCTTCCGCCCTTAAGTCCGAAGGTTACAACACCACAGCTTCCGTTTGGCAGGTATTTTAACTGACGGTCATGATATTTGTCCCCTTCAAGGTCAGGATAATTAACCCATTCCACTTTTTCATTATTTTTAAGATATTTTGCAACCGCAAGCGCATTGGCACAATGACGTGGCATACGAAGGTGAAGGGTTTCAAGTCCGAGGTTAAGTAAAAAACAGTTATTTGGAGAAGGTATAGATCCTAAATCCCTCATAAGCTGTGTTGTACATTTTGTTATGTAAGCCATTTTTCCAAACTTCTCGGCATAAATAATTCCATGGTATGACTCATCTTTTGTTGTAAGTCCCGGGAATTTATCTTTATGTGCCATCCAGTCAAAGTTACCGCTGTCAACGATGCATCCGCCCACCTGCGTTGCGTGTCCATCCATATATTTTGTTGTGGAATGGACAACTATATCTGCACCAAATTCAAATGGTCTGCAGTTAATAGGTGTCGCAAAAGTATTGTCTACAACAAGAGGTATCCCATTTTTATGTGCAACCCTTGCAAAAAGCTCAATATCAAGAACTTCAAGTGTAGGATTGGAAATTGTCTCACCAAAGATAAGTTTTGTATTAGGTCTTATAGCTGCCTGTAACTCTGCCTCATCGGCCTCAGGTGATACAAAAGTACAATCAATTCCAAGTTTCTTCATTGTTGTTCCAAGAAGGTTATATGTTCCTCCGTAAATTGCGGAAGAAGCTACAATATGTCCACCTGCTTCACATATATTAAACATGGCATAAAAGTTAGCTGCCTGTCCTGAAGAAGTAAGCATCGCGCCTACACCGCCCTCAAGATCACATATCTTAGCGGCAACCGCATCATTGGTAGGATTCTGAAGCCTTGTGTAGAAATATCCTGTATCTTCAAGGTCAAACAACCTTCCCATCTGGTCACTTGTGTCATACTTAAATGTTGTGCTCTGATAAATAGGTAAAACTCTTGGTTCCCCTTTCTTTGGTGTGTATCCGCTCTGTATACACTTTGTTTCAATTTTGTAATTGCTCATCGTCATTACCTTCCTTTTTATCTATTTTTGTTATTTCTACTTTCCTGATTACATTACCTGTAACTTCAAGTATTTTAAAGCTGAATCCATATGCTTCAATAACCTCTGTCTCATTTTCAGATGCGATTCTGCCAAGTTTTGAAATTAAAAATCCATTAAGTGTCTCAAAACCATCGCTTTCAATTTTAATTCCCAACAGACTGTTAATATCTTCTATCCCTGTGAGACCATCCACCACGTAAGTATCGTCTCCTGCATATTCAACCACTTCTTCCTCATCGTCATATTCATCAAGGATATTGCCTACTATTTCTTCTATAATATCCTCCATTGATACAATTCCCGATGTCTGTCCATACTCATCCACGACAATACCCATGTGGATTTTTTTCTCCTGCATATCCTTAAGCATATCGTCTATGTCCATAGTTTCCGGAACCATATAAGGTTTTCTTAAAAGACCTTTTACATCCTTAAGCAGTTTCTTACGGTTAGGAATATTTCTGTAAAAAATAAGTGCGTCCCTTATATGTATTGTTCCTACAATGTTATCAATATCACCTTCATAAACGGGGAATCTTGAATATTTACCTTCTATATGGTTCTGGATAAAATTGTCAAGTGTAATGGTACTTTCCACCGCTTCTATATTGCTTCTGTGGGTCATTATATCACCGGCATGTTTATCACCAAGTTCAAAAATATTGGTAATCATTTCAGCCTCTCCGGCCTCCAGAACGCCCTGTTCCTGACCTTCATTAACCATTGTAATGATTTCTTCCTCTGTGACATTTTCCTCAGCATCAGGATTTTTAATGCCAAAAATTCTTAGGATTCCTTTTGCAATCATGGTTGTAACAAAAACAACCGGTGAAAGCACAAGCATAAGAAAACGCACATACTTTACAAGTTTGATTGCTGTCCTTACAGGTTTGCGTCTTCCACACTTTTCGGGAATTATAACTCCGAATATTATAAAAACAAGTATCATTGCAACTGCAAGTACAATATATACCCACGTTTTGTCTCCGTTGACAGACTGAATAACTCTACTTGCCAGGGAACCCAATATGTAACTTCCGGCAATGATGTTGGTAATATACACAATTATGTTCACTGTGTCATTAAATCGTGACGGGGATTCAAGAATCTTAGAAATCATCTCCCTGTATTTTGCCTTGCCTTCCCTGCTTTCGGCTATATCATTGGGGCTAAGCATCCGTATTGCTGCGTTAAATGCATACAGAATAACATCAATTGCCAGAAAAAAAACAAATAAAACTATTCCAATACCAAAATGGCCATAGACCATAACAAATCTCCTTCTTATGTATTTTGTATCTCAAGGCTTGTTATAAGTGCCTCATTAACTTTTGTTATTATTTCATTATCAAGATGGCATACTTTATCCTTAAGTCTTGCCTTATCTATAGTTCGTAACTGTTCGAGTAAAATAACGGAATCTTTAATCATATCATACCTTTTTGAATCAATTTCAACATGCGTCGGAAGTTTATGTTTCATTCGTGAGGTAATTGCTGCTATTATCACAGTGGGACTGTGCCTGTTCCCTGTGTCATTCTGGACAATAAGTACGGGTCTTACACCACCCTGTTCAGATCCCACCACAGGTCTTAGGTCAGCATAAAAAATGTCTCCCCTTTTAATATTCAAGTAACACACGACCTTTCGTTTATGATATAAGCATTATCTCCAGTATCATGTGTGTTTATTCAATACTAAACGTATTTTCTCTCTACTCTTTCAGAAATATCACATACAAATTCATAATTAAATCTTCCTGAAAGTTCTCCTACTTCTTCAAATGTAATCTCTTCGCTGCCGTCTTTTCCGACAACCGTTACCACATCTTCAACATTAACATCCGGTATATCGGTTACATCAATCATCATCTGATCCATACATACCCTGCCGACAACCTTTGCCTTTTTTCCATGGATAAGTACATATCCTTTATTGGAAAGCGACCTTGGATAGCCGTCGGCATATCCAATCGCAACGGTTGCAATCCTCATCGGTCTGTCTGTCACAAAAGTTCTTCCATAGCTTATGCTTTCACCGGCACCCAGTTCTTTTACAAAAATAACATGGGTCTTAAGTTCAAGCGCAGGGTAATATTTCATTGATGCGTCCACTTCGTCACTTGGCTTAAGTCCGTATAAAATAATACCTTCCCTTACCATGTCGAGCTTATATTCCGGCAGATCGATTATTGCCGCACTGTTGGCACAATGTCGTATTTTGAATTGGATGCCTCTTTTTTCAAGTTTTGAGATAACATCCATAAACAATTCAAACTGATGCTTTGCATAACTTTTATCCGCGCTGTCCGCAGTTGCAAAATGCATGAAAATTCCTTCGCAGTCAAGTCCTTCATAACCTGTAAGTTCTGCTATATCATCTATAGCTTCTTCATTTACAGGAAAACCGATTCTGTTCATTCCGGTATTAATCTTAATATGGCACTTCGCTGTAATTCCTATCCCTACGGCACATTCTGATATATCTTTTGCCATATCCTTTGTAAGCATGGCAAAAATAATATTATTTCTTATGACAGATTCATATTCTGCTTTGCATACATATCCAAGTACAAGTATCGGATTGTCAACGCCGCTTTCCCTTAATGTAAGAGCTTCCCTTACGGTTGCAACGGCAAATCCGTATACTTTATCTTTGATTGCTCCTGCTACTTCCACAGCACCATGTCCGTAAGCATTAGCTTTTACAATTGCCATTATTTTGGTGTCATTACCGACTCTTTTTTTTGCTTCTTCTATATTTTTGTATATCGAATCAAGATGAATAACCGAATATGTCCTTGTAAATTCTTTCATTTCAATTTTCCTTTACTATTTATTAACTGCCTTTCCCAGTATATTTACAACGTCTCCTGCCATAACAGAATGTGAACCCTGTTCTTCTTCCGCTATCTCACCGGCAATTCCGTGTAAATATACACCCATACAGGCTGCTGAAAATGGTTCTATCCTAAGAGAGAGCATTCCCGCAATAACACCGGTCAGTACATCGCCCATGCCTGCTTTAGACATTGCTCCTGTTCCTGAGGAATTTATATATGCCCTGCCATTTTCACAAGGCTCTGCGACAACAGTGACTGCGTTCTTCATAACAAGAATAACGTTAAATTCTTGTGCAAAACATTTTGCAGCTGCAACACTGTCCTTTAGAAGTTCTTCTTTGGTAAGCCCCGTAAGTCTCATAAATTCACCGATATGTGGTGTAATTATAGCAACATGGGAATAACTTTTCAATAATGATATATCTTCGGCAATAATATTTAACGCATCCGCATCTATAATAAGTGGGACTTCGCAGCGTTTAAGGACCTCTTCCGTTATATTATGTGCTGTTATATCTTTTGAAAGTCCGGGACCAAGAATAACGCATGTGGCTTTCTTTAAACTTTTTTCAAGCATGCAGCAATAATTATCTTCGTTATAACCCGTTACAATTGCTTCCGGAAGCAGTTTCTTAATTATATCCGTATTGCTTTCATAGGTAAGAATCTCCACAAGTCCCGCACCTGTCCTATAGGCTGAAGCTCCGCTTAAATATGCGGCTCCGCTCATATCACGGCTTCCTGCAATGACAAGAATTTTACCGTAGGTTCCTTTATTGGAATATGCTTTTCTGTCAGGTATTTTTCTTAAATCATCTTCTGTAAAATACATACATGGATTAAGTGTTTTGATTGCTTCCGGGCAGAAACCTATGTCTGCTACCGTGACTTCCCCGCTTAACTCTTTGCCGGGATATATCATATTACCGACCTTATTATAACCAAAAGTCACTGTGGCATCGGCTTTAACGGCTTTAGAAAGAACCGCTCCCGTTTCGGAATCTATGCCGGACGGAATGTCAACACTTACCACAACATTATTGGAACAGTTAATCAGATCTATCACATCAGCATATATTCCTTCGACATTCCTTGAAAGCCCTGTTCCAAAAATACCATCTATTATTATATCATATTCCGGTATGGCAGAAACGTTCACAAAGTTGAGACCACTGTTCCCGGCAATCGTCATTTGTGTGGCAAATTCTTCCGTTTTCTTTCTGTCATCGTCTATTACGGCAATATCAACAGCCACACCCTGCCATGACAATATCCTTGCTGCGGCTACTGCATCAGCTCCGTTATTGCCTTTACCGCATACCGCCAATATTCTTACATTACGTCTGAAAAGAGCAACAATCTCTGCAACCTTCATAGCTGTACTGACTGCCGCTCTTTCCATAAGAACTAAAGACGGAACACCCATCTTATCAATTGTAAATCTATCAACTTCTTTTGACATTCTGCCTGTCAATGCATACTTCATAATTATCCCTTTTTATTATCAAATATTTCTATCATATCAGGACCTAAAAGGTCGTGCATATATGAATAAATTTCTGTGTTCTTCAGTTCTTTATCCTGTTTTATAAGAACCTTTTTCTTAAGCTCGACTCTCATCTCATTTATCCATTTTCCTAAGAGCTGGATATCGTCATAATTATTGTGTATACGCCTGTAACATTCATCTATTCCCTGAATTACAAGCTCAATATTTGCGTCCCTTATCCTGCCCGGAATTTCAATTTCTTCCTGTTCAAGCTTTTCTATCTTTTCTTTGGCTTCCAGAACAAGTTTCTGGTCACGCACCATTATTTTGTTCCGTTTGGCATCAGTATCTCCTGTATCCGCGGAATTATCAATTATTTCCTTCATAATGTCGCTTTTAATTTTTCTTAAAGCCTTTAAATCATTGGTTATCTGTCCCTGCCTTTTTAGCAGGGTGCCAAGATTTTTTTCAAGTCTTTTTACTTCAGGCGTCTTATCTTTTTCAGGAAAAAGCCTGTGCCACCGTTCATCAAGAATAACTATAGGCAATTGTTTATATGCAACATTTTTCTTTACATCTTCTATCGTTATTGACATTTATCTAGTGCAACCTCGTAATATTATAAGAAAGTGTCATAAGGCTCTCTGACAAATGTACATTTTCAACCACCACATTGTCAGGCACCTCTAAATCAATATGGGCAAAATTCCATATTCCTTTAATTCCTGCCTTAATCGCAGTCTGGACTACCTCCGTTGCACTTCCTTTTGGAATCGTCAGTGCAAGGATTTCAATATTATTATCTTTAATAAAAGCTTCCATTTCACTCATCGGTCTGATTACTGCGTCTCTGCATTCTTTACCGATAAGAGCTTCGTTGGTATCAAACATTGCTTTTACGACAAAACCTCTTTTTTCAAAATTAGCATAATTGGCAAGTGCTTTGCCAAGATTTCCGGCACCTACGATTATTATACTGTGAATCTTGTCAATTCCGAGAATCTTTGCAATCTCACTGTGAAGATATTTTACATTATAACCGTAACCCTGCTGCCCGAAGCCTCCAAAATTATTAAGATCCTGTCTTATCTGTGAAGCTGTAACATTCATCCTGCGGCTTAATTCGCCTGATGAAATTCTTTCCACACCGCTGTCAATAAGTTCTTCAAGATATCTGAAATACCTTGGAAGTCTTTTGATAACAGCAAGTGATATTTCGTTTTCTTCCAATACAATCCCTCCATACTGTCAGACTATAAACTTATTTTCTTTTTTAACATATATGATACAAACAGATAACTGCCTGCAATAAGGCACAATCTGAATAAATAAACATAAATATTACCTGCAAGATATTGTAAAAATGTATCTCCGTAATCCATTACCGGAATCCTGCCTGCTATAAACGATGTCAATATAACTATCACAAAAAAGAATACTATCGATAAAAAAGCTTTGCCTTTTCTGTTCGCAAGAATAGTTGTACTGAGAGTTATGGCAACATATGCACAGCTCACGCTGAATAAAAAACTTATCATCATAGTAACAAGTGTTGCCAGAAAAGAAGCTATATATGAACCCGTATTAAATCCAAATGCCCTCCCAAGTTCATCAAGTTCTGAGGTAATTATATGTATTTCCTTATATCTGTCTGTTATGAGCTTTATATTAAGTCCGAGAAAAAGACTGAATATCAATGTGCCTGCCACAGTAACAATAAGGAGTGACAGATATTTGGCTCCCACAATCTTATATGTTGAATTAGGTGTCATGAAAGTCATATAACTGTACTTTGAGTTGATTTCCTTAGAATATGACACAGCTCCGCTGATCATAAGTGCCAGAATACCGAATGACCCTCCAAGTTCGGCCAGAACAAGTGCCAGTACCATATGATTATCGCTTTTAAGTAAAAAGCTTATAAGAAAATATATCTCGGTAACCACAAGAATACCAAACAATGTAAGGTATGTGCCGGAATCCTTACGGAATTCATATTTAATAAGTCTGCCCATTATACATACCTCCATAAATTTCCTTATATAAGTCGACAAGGGATTTGTTGTCATTATAACTTTTGATATCTTCCGTATTGCCAGCCATAACAACTCTGCCGTTTTTTATAAAAACAGCTCCGCCTGCCGCATGCTCAAGTTCATCAACAAGATGGCTTGATACAATAATTATTTTATCTTCGTTGTTATATCCGGTTATTGTATTCATAACCTGTTCTCTTGCAATTATATCTATACCATTCAATGGTTCATCAAGAAGAATAACTCTTGAATTTCTTGCCATTGCTACCGCTACTTTAAGCTTTGCAAGCATACCGGTTGACATATTTCTTACCTTGCCATCAAAATGTAATTCCATTCTGTCAAGCAATCCATACATCCTGTCCTCGTCAAAATCTTCATAAAAATCTTTGTAAAAGGATGCTATATCCTTAATTCTCATATAATTATAAAAATAATTTTCTGTTGGCATATATGTAATTCTAGCTCTTGTCTTGTCTGAGATTTCTTCCCCGTCAAGATAGATTTTTCCCTCTGTAGGTTTAATAAGTCCGACCACCATCTTCATAAAAGTCGACTTACCGCTTCCGTTCGGACCGAGAAGTGCATATATCCTTCCCGCATCAAGTTCCAGGTTAAGTCCATCCACGGCTCTGCAGCCGGAATACACCTTAACGAGATTCTCACATTTTAGCACGTCATTATACCTCGCAAAAAATATTTTCATAAATTATACCACTGTTTTTATGTTTCTTGCAATCCTTTGTTATCTAAGATATAATTTAACGATATAAGCGTCATAAGTCAGAATTACGATTGTGCTTGCACAAATGAGTAATTCTGACCTATGACGCAACAGGCACCGAAAACGGAATAAAATGCTGTGCATACAGTATTTTATGGGAGTTTGAGGTGGCGGGAATTGCAATAATTGCGCAGCAATGGAGCAATTCCTTTATATTATTTTGTGACGGAGGATTACACATGGAAAATATTATTGACGTTATCAACAATGCTGCTGAATATATAGCAGATTCAATTAATTTTACACCGGAAATTGCTATAATACTTGGTTCAGGTCTTGGTCCTTTAGCTGACGAGGTCCAGTCCCCTGTTGTTATTAAATACAGCGATATTCCGGGATTTCACGCCTCAACGGTTAAGGGACATGCCGGAGAGCTTGTATGCGGTATGATTTCAGATAAAAAAGTAATCGTTATGAGTGGCAGATTCCACTATTATGAGGGACATGATATGGATGCCGTTACTCTTCCTATAAGGGTATTTGCGAAGCTTGGTATCAAAAAACTTATTGTTACCAATGCAGCAGGCGGTATAAAGTCAAGTCTTAATCCCGGCTCAATAATGCTTATCACAGATCATTTAAGCTATATGTGTCCGTCTCCTCTCCGTGGGCCTAACCTTGATGAATTCGGTCCGCGTTTTAAGGATATGACAGAAGTATATACAAAAGAATACATTGAGGCTGCCAAAATGACGGCAAAAGAACACAATATTCCCGTAGATGAAGGTGTCTACTGTTTTTTCAGAGGTCCCCAGTATGAAACTCCTGCCGAGATAAGAGGCATTGCCATTCTTGGTGCAGATGCGGCCGGTATGTCAACTGTTCCCGAAGCAATCGTGGCAAGGCATTGCGGTATGAAAATACTTGGTATATCTTTAATAACCAATAAGGCAGCCGGTCTGTCTTCCACAGAATTATCCCATAGTGAAGTCACAGCCATAGCAAAAAAAGCAGAACTTAATATGGTTACTCTGGTAAAAAACACAATAAGCAGGTTATAGAAATGATTTTAAATTGCAGCAACATAAGTAAAACTTTTATAGATGACACGATTCTAAATAACGTATCCTTTCACATTGAGGATGGTGAAAAGGCAGCTATTGTAGGTGCCAACGGCGTAGGTAAATCCACCCTTTTAAAAATTATAATAGGTGAGCTCGCTCCCGATGACGGTTCCGTTACAATCAGTAAGGACAAAACAATGGGATATCTTGCCCAACATCAGAGCATTGACGGCAATAACACCATTTATGAAGAAGTTCTTTCAGTAAAACAGGACGTAATGTCGTTAGAACTTTCCATAAGGCAGCTGGAAACAGATATGAAGAATGCCAAGGACGATGTTCTCAATGAAATGCTCGAAAAATATACAAGATTAAACCACGAATTTGAGCAGCAGAACGGATACGCAGTAAGAAGTGAAATAGCAGGAGTCATAAAAGGACTCGGCTTTACAGAGGATGAATTTGATAAAAAGATATCTTCCCTTTCAGGAGGTCAGAAAACCCGTGTTGCACTATGCCGCCTTCTTTTAACAAAGCCAGACATACTGCTTCTTGATGAGCCAACGAACCACCTGGACCTGCCATCAATAAGCTGGCTTGAAACATACCTTAAAAATTATCAGGGCAGCGTGATCATTGTATCCCACGACCGTTATTTTCTTGATAAGATTGTTACAAAAGTAATTGAAATTGACAGGGGCAGTGTCACTGTTTTTTCAGGTTCATATTCTGACTATTCTGTTAAAAAAGCTGCTTTAAGGGACGCTGAAATGAAAGCCTACCTTAATAATCAGCGTGAAATCAAACACCAGCAGCAAGTTATTGACAAGTTAAAGCAGTTTAACCGTGAAAAATCCATAAAGCGTGCGGAAAGCCGTGAAAAACTTCTGTCTAAAATGGAAGTTATTGACAAACCTTTAGCGGAATCCTCCGGCATGCGTATTGATTTAGAGCCTTCAGTTGTAAGCGGTAATGATGTTCTTACGGTTTCCCACCTGTCAAAAAGTTTTGGCAGTAACCACTTATTTGATGACATCAGTTTTGAGATCAAACGTGGTGAACGTGTTGCCCTGATTGGCGCCAACGGTACCGGCAAAACAACCATTCTAAAAATAATAAACGGAATAATTGATGCAGATTCCGGAACCTGCCGTCTCGGTGCCAATGTTACCTGCGGTTATTATGACCAGGAACATCAGGTACTTGATATGAGCAAAACAATTTTTGATGAAATTCAGGACACTTACCCTGACATGAATAATACTAAAGTGCGGAACGTACTGGCTGCCTTTCTTTTTACCGATGATGACGTATTCAAGCGTATCGGTGAATTAAGTGGCGGAGAAAGAGGCCGTGTCCTCTTAGCAAAGCTAATGCTTTCCAATGCTAATTTTCTGCTCCTTGATGAGCCAACAAATCACCTTGATATGGCATCAAAAGAAATCCTTGAAAGTGCACTTAATAAATACACCGGAACATGTTTTTTTGTATCCCATGACCGATATTTTATTAACACGGTAGCCACAAGAATATTGGATTTGAGAAACAACACAATTACCAATTACATAGGTAATTATGACTATTATCTGGAAAAAAATGTACAGGCCCCCGCTTCTGTTTCTTCCAAAGCTACAGTTACCGTCTCCTTTTCCAAAGAGGACCGTATACTTCAGAAAGAAGAACAGGCAAAAGAACGCCGTCGCAAAAATGAAATTGAAAAATGTGAAAAAGAAATCTCAGGAATTGATGAAGAACTTTCGGAAATTGATTCAATGCTGACAAAAGAAGAAATATACACTGACATAAATAAACTTACGGAATTAAGCAGCCGTAAATCAGAACTTGAACAGAAGCAGAACGAATTATATGAAAAATGGGAATCACTTATGTAGTCTGTGATTCCCTGTCACCATCTTTATCGATATATATAATCATACCCGGACCCAGCTTGTCCGTAGGTCTTGCGGTAAAACCGTTGTCTATATAGAACTTTTCCCTGCCTTTGGCACACATGAGACATAGCATCATCCTGCTTCCCGGCTCAGTGATTTCTTCAACAAATTTCTTCAACCTTAAAAGTATCTGTCTTCCTATTCCTTTTTTCTGTGCCTCAGGTATAACAACGAGGTCCTGGATATAGGATATTACGGCTCCGTCACCTATTACCCTGCCCATTCCCACAGGTTTACCGTCAAGGTATGCACACACAGTAAACAGGCTGTTATTAACAGCCTGTTCTGCCTGTTTATCTGTAAGCTTTATCCAGCCTACTTTTTTTCTAAGATATAGATATGTATCCGTATCAAGAACATTTTCTTTTAGTTCTAACATTACTGTTCCTCGTATCCGTTTTCCTCAAAGCAGTCCTTACAGATATAGCGTTCTTCAACTTTTCCTGTATCTTCGTATTCTACCTCATATTTTTCACTGTATTTTATCTTGTTGCAGTCATCACATCTGAATTTAATAGGAAGTGGTGATTTAACAGGTGTAATAAGTAAAACAACTGCCGCTGCGATTATTGCCACAAGTACAACAAGTGTAACAATAAGTCCTGTCTTTTTCTTCTTAACTTTAACAGGCTTTGACGATACAGGTTCTGTATATGAACCCGATGCAATATTCTGTTCTCCATAGGAATATACCGGTTGCTGCACAGGTTCGGCCGTATTCTGTTCTGTTTTCTCATCCGGTTCTTTGCTTGCTGCCATATCCACACTGCCATAAATAAAAGATGAAGTTTCTGCCGGCTTATCACCGCTTACAGGCTTTGATGCAGTATCTGATGACACTTTCTGTGGTACACTGTTCTCTGTTCCGCAGTTGGCACAGAAAAATTTTTCCATAGTCTCCTCAATTTCATTAGCTGTTCCACATTTTTTACAATAATATGTTTTCATTTAATGAATCCTCCACAATTAAATCCTCCAGGCTTATACCTGTAAGATTTAATTTATATTTATTTTATGCTAATGTCAAGAAAGTTTTACAACATTGTATCGTGTTTGTCCGGCATCATTCCAAGAGAAATATTAAGATTGCCGTTTCTGCACCTGATTTCATCGATAAATGCTTTTTCATCCATATCTTTTTTTGCCATTACAAGATACTGCAATTCAAACATTGAACCCATATTGGTTGTTTTGACATTCTTCATTTCGTAATGATTCAGATATTTATCAAAAATATCTTTAAAAGCATCTTTATAATTAAGGCTTTCAGGAATCAATATTCTTAATAATTTCTCTTCGCTCTTATTTTCCCCAAAACCGGATACCGAAAGAATCACGATAACCAGAACGATAAGTACTGTTCCCATCACACCGAAAGCTATGTATCCAAGTCCTGCGGCAAGTCCTATGGCCATGGTAAGAAATACTACCGCAATATCTTTTGAATTGCCGGGAATACTTCTGAATCTTACAAGTGCAAATGCCCCTGCAATAGAAAATGCCCTGGCAACATTACTTCCTACAAGAATGATTACGATTGCAACAACAGCCGGAAGAATTGTAAGTGCTATGGCAAAATCCTTTGTATAACTTCCTTTTTTCTGGGTACACATGTAGCATATGGAAATAACAAGTCCAAGTATAAGCGCTGTTCCCATACAGATAAGTGACTGGGGCATCGGTATTGTAGACGCGTCTGTTGTCTTTAAAATTGTTTCAAACATAAGTTATGTCTCCTTTATAATTTGTAAAATAATTTTTGTATTCTGTTCCGTATTTTGAAAATGATATAGGATAAATCCCATATTCCGACAAAACCGGCAGAAACCACATCGGTATTCCGCCTGATGTTTTGACCTCCATAAGCAATTTATCCTTATCAAGAATCGGTTCACCGAAAGACCCTTTTCTAAGGTCAAGTTCGTCCCTTCTTGCGAGAATATTGTCATCAAACGTCACTCTGAAGCTGTCATCTTCAATTCCGTAAAACGCACTTCTTTCATATGATATATATACTTTTGGCGACACCTTGTAATAATCCAGAAAATAACGTATTTCACTAAGCACCTGTCTGTTGACTTCAGGTGAATCCGGAATCATCCCTTTATATATGAAATTTTCAGCCTCTTTAAGTGTCATTGTTGTTCTTCTTTTATTAACGACACCTTTGTATTTTTTCTTAATTTCAATAAATGCTTCGCTGTCATCAGACGGAGTACCATATGAACGCAGCCTCAATTTCTCTTTGTAGACCGGTTTATCAATGGAACGTCTTATCAGTTCATCCGTATCCGTATCAAAATATATATTACATATTGTATATTTTTTTCCATTAACGCAATATCTGTCCGGCTTCATGTAATCGGTAAGGTATCCGGTAATTGCTTCATATATGGATTTATCAATCATATATTTTTTTTCATACCGGTTAAAAATTTCTATTGCCATACTTCCACCCACCTTTCTTTACCTATATTTTACATCATAGTGAGTATATTTGACAATTGTGATATTTGTGTGTAGAGAATTTGTATTGTTTCTGAAATGTATGCTTTTGTTCCATAATTGTCTGATTATTGCAACCACAATATATTGTGTAATAAATTGTATTTTTTAAAAACATTCAACAAAATATAGTGACATAGTATATATCAGGTGCTATAATATGCCATGTGGACTTGATTCCGCTTTACAGGTTTTGGGAGGAAACTTATATGAAGGTTATTAAAAGAGATGGACGAGAAGTAACTTATGACCGCGGTAAAATAATAATCGCAATACATAAGGCTAACGATGAAGTGCCCATAAGTGAACGTATTTCCGACGAGAAGATTCACGGCATTGTGGCATCTATTGAAAAATTAGGTGTCAACACATTACAGGTTGAAGAGATTCAGGATATTATCGAACAGAAACTCATGGCAGAACGTAAATTCGTTTTAGCCAAGACGTACATTATTTATCGCTATCAGAGACAGATGATTCGTAAATCCAACACAACAGACGAATCTATTCTCGGTCTTATACAGCAGACCAACAAATATGCCATGGAGGAGAATTCCAATAAGAATGCCGCTGTTGCTTCAACACAGCGTGACCTTATTGCAGGTGAGGTATCAAGAGACCTTACTAACCGTCTTCTTCTTCCGGAGAAAATATCGAAGGCGCATGAGGAAGGTATTCTTCACTTTCATGACGCTGATTATTTTGTGCAGTCGATTTTTAACTGCTGTCTTATCAACATAAGTGATATGCTTGATAACGGAACAGTTATGAACGGTAAGATGATTGAAAGTCCTAAGAGTTTTCAGGTTGCATGTACCGTTATGACACAGATTATCGCCGCTGTTGCAAGCAGCCAGTACGGCGGACAGTCTGTTGATATCAGCCACCTTGGCAAGTATTTAAGAAAAACCAAAGAGAAATTTCTTAGAAATTACAAAGAAAAATTTGCTGATATTCTTTCTGACGAAGCTATCGAAAAATTAGCTTCCGACAGAACTATGGATGAACTGAAATCAGGTGTCCAGACAATCCAGTATCAGATTAATACATTAATGACAACAAATGGACAGTCTCCTTTTGTTACCCTTTTCCTTAATCTCAGGGAGGACGATCCTTACAAGGATGAGGTTGCTTTAATTATAGAAGAAATTCTCAAGCAGAGAATTCAAGGTATTAAAAATGAAGCAGGCGTATATATCACTCCTGCATTTCCAAAGCTTATTTACGTTCTTGACGAACATAACTGTTTAAAGGGTGGTAAATATGATTATCTTACCAAATTAGCGGTTGAGTGTTCTTCAAAAAGAATGTACCCTGATTACATTTCCGCAAAAAAGATGCGTGAAAACTACGAAGGCGAAGTTTTCTCATGTATGGGATGCCGTTCTTTCTTAAGTCCTTGGAAAGACGAAAACGGAAATTACAAATGGGAAGGTCGTTTCAATCAGGGTGTTGTCAGCATTAACCTTCCTCAGATGGGTATTATTGCCAACGGCAATGAAGAGCTTTTCTGGGAATTAATGGAAGAACGACTCTCTTTATGTTTTGAAGCACTTATGTGCAGACATAAAGCACTTGAAGGTACATTATCCGATGTCAGCCCTATTCACTGGCAGTATGGTGCAATAGCAAGGTTAAAACCGGGTGAAACAATAGATCCGCTTTTACATAACGGCTACTCTACCATCTCACTTGGCTATATCGGACTTTACGAAGTTACCAAGCTCATGACAGGTGTAAGCCACACAGACCCTAAGGGAACAGCTTTTGCCCTTAAAGTAATGAACAGACTCCGTGAAGCCTGCGATACATGGAAACGTAATACAGGCCTAGGTTTCGGTCTTTACGGAACCCCTGCAGAAAGCCTCTGCTACCGTTTTGCCGAAATTGACAAACGTAAATTCGGCGTTATAAAAGATGTTACGGATAAGGGTTACTACACTAACTCATATCATGTTGACGTCCGCGAAAAGATTGACGCTTTCTCTAAGTTCAAATTTGAGAGCCAGTTCCAGACTATTTCTTCAGGCGGTGCTATCTCCTACGTTGAGATACCTAACTTAAGACATAACCTTCCTGCTCTTGAAGAACTTGTTAAATACATATATGACAATATCCAGTATGCTGAGTTCAATACCAAATCAGACTACTGTCAGGTATGCGGATATGATGGTGAAATTATAATCAACGATAATCTTGAATGGGAATGTCCTCAGTGCCACAATAAAGACCACAATAAAATGAACGTTACAAGAAGAACCTGTGGTTATCTTGGCGAGAATTTCTGGAATGTAGGTAAGACAAAAGAAATTAATTCAAGAGTATTACATATCTAAGAGGACGTTATGAATTATGCAGATATAAAATGCAATGATGCTGCTAATGGTCCGGGAGTGAGAATTTCTCTTTTTGTAAGCGGATGCACCCACCATTGCAAAGGTTGTTTTAATGAGGTTACATGGGATTTCAATTACGGAAATCCCTTTACCCAAAAAGAAATTGATATGATAATAAAAGACCTTGAGCCACCTTATATTTCCGGTCTTACAATTCTTGGCGGTGAGCCGATGGAGCCTGCCAACCAGCCCGGAATTCTTCCTCTTATCCGTAAGGTAAGGGAAGTCTACGGTTCAGGCAAAACAATATGGATATACAGCGGTTATCTTTTTGACAGGGATATACTTGGCCGCATGGTTAATGAAATTCCGGAAACAAAGGAGATTCTTTCTGGCATTGATGTTCTTATGGATGGTCCTTACGTTGAAGAATTAAAAGATTTATCCGCATATTTCCGTGGTTCAAGCAACCAGAGGGCTATTGATGTTCCCGCCACCCTTCAAAACGGCGGTGATATTGTTATCTGGGAACCTGTCAAACCACAGTATAACTACCCTTCTAAATAGTTACACATATTACGGAGAAAAAGAACATGACAACAATTAATGTAAAGAAAATTAACGATAAAGCTATTCTGCCTACTTACGGTTCGGAATATGCTGCCGGAGCGGACTTATATGCATGTCTTGACGAACCGCTTACCATTAAGCCTCATGAAACCGTCATGGTACACACAGGTCTTGCAATGGAAATCCCCGCAGGTTATGCCGGTCTTATATATCCGCGAAGCGGTCTTGCTTCAAAAAGAGGTCTTGCCCCTGCTAATAAAGTTGGCGTTGTAGACCCTGACTACAGAGGCGAATTTATGATAGCACTTCATAACCACTCTGATTTGGAACAGACAATAGAGCCTGCCGAGCGTGTTGCCCAGCTTGTAATTACTCCTTTTATTACGGCTGATTTCAATCTTACCGATTCACTCAGCGAGACTGTAAGAGGTGAGGGTGGCTTCGGCTCAACAGGAACGAAATAGGACGTTATTTAAAGCGGGTAAGGTGTCCATAATAGCGGACACCTTACCCGCTTTTTTTTGCATATAATGCTTGATTTATTGGGACTTCTCTACCCTTTTCGGCCGATTTCCGCTATTTGGGTAGAGATCACCATTCTTCCATTACAAAATTCTCTACCCTTTCCTCCTTTCTCAGCCGTTTAGGTAAACAAACAAAACTCTTTTATTAAACACCGATAATCTATGTGAAACTCTGACTATTTTACCCACTAGTAAATTATCATCTATAAATTTTTGTAGCTTTATACATTTAGTTCCAATTTTACTTATTTTAATAACTTACACAAATAAAACTTGCATATGTGTTTTCAATATCTTTATAAATATTTACATAGATAAAATCCCATTTTTCCAAGGAGGATTACTTTTTTATGCAAATTAAATAATTTCATAAAGAAAAATCCCTCAGAGAACCAACAAAACTCTGAGGGAATATGAAAATGATGTGTGCAACTCTTAAGTACACAATATGAAAATGAAACATCTAAAACAACAAAAAATCAATTAGTCAATTATCTGAACTTATTGCAGTCCCCCCTAATAACGCATTTATCACATTTAGGATTCGCAGAACAAATTTCAGCTTTTCCATCTGCACAATAACACCAAAAAAGGTAATCTAAATCTGCCGCCCACATTCCAGTCTCTCTTGATAATTCATAAAATGCACTAATCACCTCATAATGTGATGCTTTCTTTCTTGATGAAATACCTAGGCGTTCGCAACCAAGCATTCTCATCATATGTATATCCGGCTTAGCTGTATCAATTCCTACATTTCTTAAATACTCACAAACAAGCGCTACACCCATTTGATTCAATTTATACTTTGATTTTGAATCAGCTAGAATTTTTACAATTTCATTAATGGGTCTCCTTTCTAAAAATTTATCTATGGAACCATAATCATTATCTAAACTCTGAAGCACTTTAATATTGTGATGAACCTCTGCCATCTGTCTTTTAGCAAATCTTCCATTCACTCCAAGATTTTTAAGTCCATTAAAATAATAATTTCCATCTTGCTTTAATATTTTATCTGGCTCATACTCAAAGAATAACCTCTTGATATTTACAAGTTGGCGTTCAACTTTATACCATTTATTCCCTCCTGAAATCAATGCCAGTAGCATTGCCTCAATATGTTCACGAATTAAAAACTGTTTACCTTCTACACGCAATGTCATTTTTGATTTTGTAATAGACAGGTCAGTTATATTATTATCTTTAAGATATTTTTCTATCGCATAAACTGTATTCTCATTCATAATAAATTCCTCTCTAGTGGCACGCCACATTTGTATATTTTCCATAGACTCCATTACGTCCTCTAATAATCTTTGACTGGTAATTCTGAAGTTGCTCTACCATAGCAAGTGACCAGCAAAGAGGTTTTCCTCTTTTATTCTTAATCTGTACCGGTTGTGGAAGATAATAATCCCACACACATTCATTTTGTATCTCTTTACGTTCCCAACGATACCAAGCTTCTAATGTGAAAGTTGATATCCCCAAAAAATCACACACTTCTTTTTTTGAATAAATACATTCATCCACCATTTCTATTACCTCAAAAAACTATTCTTTCTACTAATTTTCTAGTATCATAGGTATATAATTCAACTTCTATATCATCTTTAAATGCCAATACCTTGCATACAACTATTATCTATCTAAAAAGAGCATTTATTTCATCCTTGCAAATTTGAATCTGCTTATAGCTTTCTTTTAACACAGACACAATCTCTTTAGCATGTTCATTCATCTCTTTTTGTGTAGCTTCATCATATATTGGAATCTCAATATTGCTCAGATTTGATACACTAATTGTTGGCGTAGCTGAACCAGATGCATACTTCATAATCTCCACCTGCCCTTCTTCGCTACTGAGATAACACTTAATATACTCCGGACTATACTTTGAACTATCTATATTCAATATATAGACATTTCCAACAACTAAATAATTTTCATCTGCAACTGCAATTCTAAATGGATTGCCTGTCTTGCTAATTAATACATCTCCTTGATGAGCCTCATTTTTTCCTGGCTTCCTTAAATCTCCATGAAAAAATTTTTCTGCCATCACTACTCCAGTTGCAATATCCGTTGGTAATAGGCATCTAATATCTGATGGACTATCCCCAATTGTCATATCCATGTCTGATGCAGATAAAGTTATTCCTCTTTTTGTTTCCTTAACCATATCGCTTAAATGAACCAATTTTGCATCCGTAACATTTATACTGATATAACGATTAGGCGTTAACACATAATCACATTTTTCCATTTCTTCTACAGATACCTCTATACAAGACTCGCTAGAATTATATTTCTTTACTATTTCTTCAATAGATTCATCACTAAGTAAATTAATTCTTTTTCCTTTAACACGACTTGTAACAGTTTCATTTCTGGCATCTAAAAATTTTACAACTTTATTATTTCTTCCCATTACAAGCATATATGGGTTAATCCATGTGTTTGAATACATCTTATCCGGAAGAAGAATCACGCCTTCTATAAATCCACCAGTACATAAAAATTTACGAACCTCTCGATATTTATTCAATGTCAGCTCTCCGGAATTCATAATAGCAACGGTCTTTCCTCCAACAGCAGTTCTTAGTATTCCTACTCCACACATATTCCAGTTATAAGAAATTTCTCTTGGAAACTCCTGCCATTCATTTTCCAAATCATACTGCAAATCAGAAAGAAGTGACTTCTCAGACGGCACTAAAGTATTATTTACAAATACCTTGTCATATTTAGCATACTTGTCAAAAGAACCTCTACAAACCACATTGGAATATCCCATAACATCTGTCAAAATTGAAATCAAAGTAAGTATTGGGTAATTGTCCTCATCATACAATTCCATATGTATTTCAGAATTTCTCTTTAGTGCTTCTAATGCATATGAAGAAACACCAATCTCTACAACACTATCATACTTATCTATACTAAGTATCTCATCCACTAATTCTCCTATCCCATATGGAACCGTTGCAAAGGAACTATCATACAACTCCTCCTCTATAAACTCAGCCTTATATACTGCTGCAGCTAATTCTTCTTTTGTATATTTTTCTGCTAAGCTTTTGTACTTGACCCACTCCTCACTTTTTTCAATAAATCGATTCCATGGATCAGAATCTGTCGCAACAGCAAAATTGTATGTAAGAAATAAATCCGTAAAATCGTCAAAAAGCATCAATGTACATTTATTAGATTTCCTTTCCTCTATTTTTTCAATTAAATCCCTTACTGTTACAATCGACGAATCAGATTTAATTAACCATAAACAATAGCAACCTATGGTTTCTAACATTTTATAGATTTCAAATTCTTCATCTTCTGCTTTTCCAATTTCAGTTACAACAGTTGATATTTCTGCTCTTATTCTTCTTGCATCCTCAATTGATACATTATTAGGTTTATACATAATCATATGCCTCCTTAGTTTTTAATTTATATCTTTTGGATTTTATTTTCCAAATTTATTTGTTAAAATTATACTACTATTCATTAATAACTTTGTCAATAGTTTTTTGGATTTTGTTTTCTAAAAATTATTATAATGTAATATAAATTATAATTAATCACATAAAAAATGACTATGAGTACAAACTCACAGTCATTTTTCTTTAAATAACTTTTTAACAGTACCTTTTACATTATATATCCAATCTCAAATAATTCATTTATGTCATCTATGTTAAGCATATTCTTTATACCCTGTAAATCAGAAACAACAATACTTGCAAAAATGTTATGTTATAACTATCAAAAGTATATAGTACATTGTATTAATTTATTATAAAGCCACCCTTATTACAACAATACTAAAGTCCCATTTTCTAATGACTCACGCATAAACTTTTTCATTGTTGTATTAAAATATACTTCTATAACTTTATCATCAAGTGCATTAATAATGCCTATTCCATATTTTTCATGATATACTTCTCTTCCAACAACATTATCCGAATCTGTTAAATCTATTTTGTTATTTGAATTTTGTAGTTTTATAATATCTTTTTTGTCATTGATAATATGCATTTTCTTATGACAGTTGGGACATAAAGCCACCGTGTTATTTAAACTATCACTTCCACCCTCTGATAACCAGATTATATGATGACTTTCCAGATAAGGATTCCCATCTAATCTCGTAAATGGAGCAGCTTTTCTGCATAACTGACATATACCATTTGCTCTTCTTTTTGTTGCCTCAGCAATATACGGATTTCTCACAAACTGCTCTGTCTCCTTTACTTTCCTTTTTTTAGGAGAATCAGTTTCATACATTTTGGCAATCTTGAACAATCTTTCATCAGGTAACGATATCGCCTGCTTTTCCTGTTCCTCATAAGTTAATGGTATATCATCACAAATTTCATCTATCAATTCTATTTTGAATGCCGGTGCCCCAATTATTTTTACTTTAGTTGCAATTCTTTTATAAACTAAATGATTCAACTCTGTTTTATTATTATCAATATCATATATTCCTCTAAAAATATATAAGCCGTTATTCGGTTCCATTGCAAAAACAATTGAATGTCCATCAAACTTATACCGTTTATCGTCTTCTGTCTCTCTTTTTCTGGTGTCATCAAATACAATTTCATTCCAATCATCTGATATTATATTAATATAACCAGATGTTGCCGCCACAGTCTCTTCGTTTCTAGTGTTTGCAAGCTTAGGGAACCAGACTCTAAATTGCTTATCAGCATACTTTTCAGGCCAACATGCCTGCATCCATCCATTGTATCTCGTCCCCATATATTTATTCAAAATCTCATATGTATTTTTTTCACATATCACTCTATCTGCATCAAGATATACTTCCTGTCTATAATTATCAATGTAATTCTTAACTTTTAAAGCAAATATTTTTTCTTCTTCTATATTATTCGCATACCATAAACCCGACTGTCCAAAACCAATCTTTTCATCTGAATTTATTGCTCTTGGAATAACGTAAGTTCTGTTTATTACCGGTATTAAATAAGAATCCTCTACTTTAGCTTTAATATTATATTGACGTCCGTATATAGTTTTTCTATCCCTGTAAACAGTCGCATTTTTATACCATCCCACGATAACTGTAGTATCTAAAATGTCTGATTTAGCACAAAAGACAACCGTAACATTTTCTATATATTCTTTACCTTTATATTTAGAATTAATTTTTTCTATATGAATCTTTTTAGGATATTTTCCGCTTTCATAACCATCATTATATTTTGTTTCCACAAATCCATAATAATATCCATCTGTTTCCTCGCGAAAATTATTCTTTTCATACGCATCTCCGGTTTTGTCTACATATTTTCCACCATGAACCGGTCTATCATTTTCATCATCCCCATTATAATATTTCATATAAGTAATATTACAAAAAAGCAACTGATTATCTTCCATAGATTTTTCTCCTCGAATTCCTGCTCCCTAAAACTCATACTTCCTTATTTCGCAATTTCTTATTCCAAAATCGGCATACTCCTCATTGCTCATGTCATGGAAGTAAGAATTAATTACCCTTGAAATTCCGTTATGGGCTACTAGGAGGTATACCTTGTCACCAGGTTCGTTTTTAATGTCGTCTATGAGGTTGTAGATTCGCTGTGCAAGATGAAGCATTGTTTCACCACCGTCATAGCTGTCGATAAAATTCCTCTTTGAGACTCTGAAATCCGCGCCGTTACGGGGTGTTCCCTCATATTTTCCAAATGCCTGTTCCTTAAGGCGTGGTTCTTCCTTTGCGGGTATTCCTGTAATTTCTGAAATGTATAGGGCTGTCTCTTTTGCCCTTACAAGAGGTGAGTAAAGGATTTCATCAATATGTATATTCTCATCAAGAATTTTATTGCCAAGCTCCTTTGCCTGATTGATGCCCTTTTCAGTGAGTGATACATCACTTACTCCACATATTTTATTTTCAACATTCCATATTGTCTGACCATGTCTTGTATAATAAAAATATTTCATTGCATTTCTCCAAATCTATTCTTTTTTCTTATTATGATATAACAGATAACATGGGCTATGATTGTAACAAGCCACGTTATGGGATAAGATAAATATACTGTGTTAATCGTGTGGAATTTCGGTATTCTGAAAACTGTAGCAAGCCACACAAGTCTCAATGCACAGGCTCCGATAAGGGATACGATTGTTGGGAGTACGGTATAGCCGATTCCCCTTATTGCACCAACCATTACATCCATAATTCCGCATAAAGTATAAGTTCCGGTTATTATATAAAGTCTTGTCATTCCGGCACTTATTGCGGCGCTGTCATTAGTATATATGGATAAAAGATTTCTGCCAAACAATATTACCGTTCCGCCAAAACCGGCACCAAACAATATGGCGAGACATAAGCCGTTTTTTAGTATTTTGCCAAGTCTGTCATATTTTTTTGCACCCATATTCTGGCTTGTAAAAGATAAAGTCGCATGGTGGAAAGCATTCATTGAAAAGTATACAAAACCTTCAAGGTTCTGTGCCGCAGAGTTGCCCTTTACCACAACCGGACCGAAAAGATTAACCGATGACTGGATAACTACGTTGGAGAGCGAAAAAATAGAACCCTGTAACCCGGCTGGCAGACCTATCCTTAAAATGGCACCAATCTTACCCCGGCTGAATCTGAGTTTTTTAAGCTCCAGCTTTATATCTCCGTTGCTTTTCGCAAGGCATCTGATAATCAATATTGCAGATACGGTCTGGGATATAACGGTTGCTATTCCCACACCTTTAACGTCAAGTCTGAATACCACAACAAGAAGAATGTTGAGAATAATATTAATCACACCTGCTGCCGCAAGAAAATATAACGGACGTTTAGTATCGCCTATCGCCCTTAAAATCGCACTTCCGAAGTTATAAATCATCATCGCCGGCATACCGAGAAAATATATCTTAAGATATGTAGTTGCAAGATCCAGTATCTCTGCCGGAGTTTTCATCCATATAAGAAAATATCTTGCAAATATTACGCCCGTAACTGTCAGTATAAGTCCTGAAATAAGGCTTAAAAGCATGGCAGTATGAACCGTTTCATTAAGTTCTTCTCCGTTTTTTGCACCGTAAAACCTTGCCACAAGTACGTTAGCACCGATTGATAAACCGATAAAAAGATTGGTTAAAAGATTTATAAGTGCCGTGTTTGAGCCAACTGCCGCTAAAGAATGTTCACTTCCGAATTTACCTACGGTAATTATATCCGCAGCATTGAATAAAAGCTGCAGCATGCTTGACAACATTAACGGCAATGCAAAACGAAGCATTTTTCCCGTAATGGGTCCGTTACACATATCAATTTCATAATTTTTCTTCATAAATCACACCTGCTAAAGATTGTGCATATTTCTCACATCATCTTTTGTCACATTATCACGGCCGTATCTCGCCTTTTCATACATTTCAACAAAATCTCTGCTTACCTCATATCCTTCGGATATTTTTTTGCTGCGCTGTTCATGAGGGGTCTTGCTTACAAGGTCATCATTTCTTCTGCCCCTGCCCTTTTTGATACGGACTTTGTAAATACGTCTTATTGCCTTTCTGTAACTGTCTGTTCTCTCTCTTTTTTTGAGTTTCTTCTTTTCTTTTATCTGCTTTACCTCTGTTTTTACATCAAGGTCAGGCATATATACCCTGTTTTTTATTGAAGTTCTTATTCTGTCCACAATAAGGAAAATAAGATACAGCATTATAAGGGTAAAACCAACAATTCCTATAATACGCCATGCCGGATGGACAGGTGTTACAGGCTCCTCATTTACCTCAATGTTTTCTTCAGGAATACCTACGTCATCCGAAGGGTATGTTGACTCCCCGGTTTTAAAACTTTTGACTATATCAAAAGTCCTGTTAAATATTTTAAAAATTTTATTACAAATCATTGAAAAAAACGGTATCCTGCCTATTAAACCAATAAGCATGCATAAAATATAAAGTATCATATGTGACACAAAAGTTACTTTGCTGCTTTCGGAATACAGCTCTTTCTCATTCATAACCGAATAAGAAGACATTGTTTTTATATTTTTTTCCTGCCTTATGGCGGTCTGCTGCATATAATGAAGCATTATAAAAGTAGCTTCCATAAAGTACAATATAAGCATACCGGTTGTTCCGTGAATGAATGCAATTAAATATACTACCACGGAAATAAATATATATCCACCGTTCATATCACTTATAAAATCTTTATCAGAAAAAGATGCTGCAATAGACAGGATAATAAAAATAATCCACATAATGAATAATGGTGCCCTGTAAAGTATCATTCCGAATTCGGCTAAACCGAAAAGTGTCATGACAACAAAATGCAGGAAAAATTTTGCTGTTTTATTCTGCATCATCCTTATCATATAACAAAGCATAAAAATAAGCATTGCAACACCCATTGATATTCCAAGATTCCATGATGAATCGGTAAACGAATATAAAATATATGTAAGCATTGACCAAAACAAAAGGCCTGTAACCGGTTTGGTTATATTGGAAAGTTTCATCGTCCCACCTCCGGATATGTTACATGTATATTTCCTGCCTGTATATTTCTCCCGTCTTTTGATGAGATCGGACATATCCATTCGCCTTCATTACATCCAAGGTATTCCATGTATGCGTCAATCATGGCTTTCGACTGGTCTACGGAAAGAAGAATACTAAGCTCATCGTTTTTTGCCTTATTCAGGGTAAAATAGGATGTCAGTCTCTCTGTCTGTTTATTAATATCGATTGCTGCCATCTTTTTAAGACATTTTTCCACATAAGCACCATCGGAACCGCCCTCAAAAACTACCGGCTCGTTAAGAATACCATCTATTCCATTGGTGATTATTTCAACAGGAATATGGTTTCTTATAAAGGTTTCCATATAATTTCTGGTAATTCTTATACATTCTTCAAGCTGGTCATCCCTTTTCCATATCTGGTCATTAACAATATCAAGGAAAATAACTGCATGGCGGCTTGTTGTATCATAGTAATTATTAACTTTAAGGCTTCCGGTTCTGGCTGAAGCTCCCCAGTTAATTTTTTTCATAGGTTCTGTTCCCGTATAATCCCTTATGCCTTTAAATTCAAAAGGGTCCTCATAGAGATATTTATTCTTAATTGCTTCACCCATAACTTTTGAATAGGGTGCAATAATTTCTTTGTGCCTGCTGTATGACGGATATACATAAATAAGGGATTCCTGCTCATACTTTTCTGAATAACTGCACACACCAAATATGTCTTTGGTACTTAATACAGGGTTCTGGATTTTGTAAACACCACGCTTTGAGAATAAAACCTCAAATTCCCTTTTATATGCCCTTTTTGCCTTCACTGACATGGAATCGTTTCTGTACTGCCTGTCAGACACGGTAACATTGCTCTTATCCATGTAGGAAATGCTTTTATCAAGCTCAAACTTTACACTTACAACAGGAATAGGGAGAGCACTCTTATTGTAAATTTCTTCAATTATATGTCCTTTTTTTCCTTCATCTACTGCGCCTTCAAGGAAACCGACTTTAATGCCAAGACCTTTATTCCATGATTTTTCATATAACCTTATAAACACTTTTTCAAAAATAACAAGTGCAATAAATAAAAAAATCAATGTCATATTATTTACTCCAATCTTCTGTCGGTACAGCAATCTCCTCAAGTATGGCTTTTATCCTGTCTTCATAAGACTTACGTCCCGCAAAACCCTCAAACAGTACAAGTCTGTGTGCCAGCACGGGAATTGCAAGGGCCTTAACGTCTTCTGGAACAACATAATTCCTGTTATGTATATATGCGTAGCTTCTTGCAGCCTTCATAAGGGCTATTGCCCCTCTTGGGCTTACCCCGGCCGTTATATCCGTCTTTTCCCTTGTAGCCTCACATATACTGCAGATGTAGTCAATAAGTTCATAATGCACATATACGTTTTCTGCTTCTTTCTGCATCTCAATTATATCCTGTCTGGTACATACGGCCTCAATATTATTGATTACTTCGCCCTTGGCTTTCTGCTTTAAAAGTTCTCTTTCTTCTTTTCCGCCAATCATTCCCATGGAAAGTCTCATAAGAAAACGGTCAAGCTGTGCTTCCGGAAGTGGAAATGTGCCTGCAGTCTCAATAGGATTTTCAGTTGCTATTACGAAAAACGGTGCTTCAAGCTGTCTTGTTTCCCTGTCAATAGTTACCTGTTTTTCCTCCATACATTCAAGGAGGCTTGACTGTGTCCTCGGAGTTGCCCTGTTAATCTCATCACCAAGAAGAATATTACAAAAAACAGGTCCTTTATAAAAAACAAATTCTCCTGTTTTCTGGTTATATACATTAAGTCCGGTTATATCAGATGGCAGAAGGTCGGGTGTAAACTGGACTCGTCCGAAGTTTGCATCAACCGATTTAGCCAATGCCTTACAAAGCATTGTCTTACCTGTTCCAGGCATATCCTCTATAAGCACATGTCCGCCTGTTATAAGTGATGTGACTACAAGTTCCACTACATCATTTTTTCCTACAATTACTTTATTTATATTATTAATTAAGTCTTCTGCCTTTGACATAATTACCACCCTTTCTTATGCTCTTAACTTAGTTCCTTTACCGTCTCTTTTAGCTGTCTTTAATTTCTTAAGGGATACTTCTTTTCCTTTGTAATCAATGGAAATATCAGCATTTTCAGGTATGAGGTATACTTCTGCGATTTTATCCTCTTTTTCAAGCTTAATGCCTCTTACACCTGCTGCCGATTTCTTCTTTTCAGGAATCTCATTCAACGGAAACTTAAGAAAATATCCGTTTTCTGTCTGTAAAACAACGGTCTGGCTGCTGATTATAGTGCCGTCACTCTCCAATGTAATCTCAGATACTGCGTCCGTAACATGAATCATAGCTATGCTGTCACCAATATTTAATTTGGTTGATGCAACAGTCTTCTTTGATGCATCAAATTCACTTCCGTCCACAAGTTTCATCATGCCCTGTTTTGTAACAAACAAGAACTTTCTGCCTTCAAGCTGTTTTGACGCACAAAGATATATAATTTCTTCTCCTGCACTGTTGTAATTACCAAGATTATCTATAGGAGTTCCTTTATCACGGAATTTGGTAAAAGGTATATTCACTACTTTTACCTGGTGAAGATTGCCATTATCCGTAAAAATACATATTTTCTCTGTGTTCAGACATTTGAAAACATATTTATTTTCGGCATATATTGTCTCTTTGTTACGTTCAAAAGATGCAGTATCAATGGTCTTTGCATAGCCGAAACGGTCCATTATGAATACAACTTCCTGCTCTACAAACTTTGGTTCCTCATATACAGCCACTTCGCCGTCCTCTATTACCGTAAGGCGTTCCATTCCATATTCTTTTTTAATTCTTTCAAGGTCTTTTTTTATAGTCTTTTTCATGACCTTTTTACTGCCGAGAATTTCCTCATATTCGGCTATCCTTGCGAGAGTCTCCTCATATTCTTTTTCGAGAGCCTCTATTTCAAGTCCAATGAGTTTATAAAGTCTTAATTCAAGAATTGCCGTTGCCTGTCTCTCCGTAAAATGAAGTTTTTTAGCATCTTTTTCAGACTTGTCAGACTTAAATCTAATTCCCTCGGTATCGCCTGAAATAAGGCAGTTTTTTGCCTGTTTAAGGTTGGTGCTTCCTCTTAGAATCTCTATAATAAGGTCAATGATATTGCATGCCTTTATAAGGCCTTCTTTAATTTCTTTATTGTCATATTCTTTTTTAAGAAGGGTTGTATATTTCCTTGTGTTAATTTCATACTGGAATTCCACGTTGTATCTGATTATGTCCCTGAGTCCAAGAATCTCCGGTCTGCCGTCGGCTATTGTAAGCATATTGACACCAAAAGTATCTTCCAACTTAGTCTTCTTGTATAAAAGATGTTCAAGTTTCTTAACGTCCGCATTTTTCTTCAGTTCAAGTACAATTCTTATGCCCTCTTTAGAGGATTCGTTAGAAATATCGGTGATATCCTGTGTCTTTTTTGTCTCTATAAGGTCCACAACATCGGATATAAACTTACCGATTCCGGTGCCAATCATTGTATAAGGAATTTCCGTTATGACAAGCTTGTCTTTATCGGTTTTCTTTTTACCGGGCTCAAATACAACTTTGCCTCGTATCTTAACCTTGCCCACGCCGCTTTCGTATATATCAGCTAACTCGCTTTTATTAATTACAATCCCGCCGGTTGGGAAATCGGGGCCCGGAATATATTCCATAAGTTCGGCAGTTGTAATATCTTCATTGTCAAGATATGCCTCCACACCATTAATTACTTCCGTAAGATTATGTGTAGGAATACTCGTAGTCATACCTACGGCAATTCCCTCCGCTCCGTTAATAAGCAGGTTGGGAACTCTTACAGGAAGCACGGAAGGTTCTTTTTCCGTCTCATCAAAATTAGGAACAAAATCAACCACATCTTTGTCAAGGTCTTTAAGATATACGTCCTGTGTAAACTTCTTAAGTCTTGCCTCCGTATATCGCATTGCAGCGGCTACGTCACCTTCTATTGAACCAAAGTTACCGTGTCCGTCCACAAGTGCCATACCTTTTTTAAAATCCTGTTCAAGTACAACAAGGGTCTCATAAATTGAACTGTCACCGTGTGGATGATATTTACCCATGGCGTCACCTACGATACGTGCCGACTTTCTGTGAGGCTTGTCATAGTTAAGTCCCAGCTCATTCATGGCATATAATACACGCCTCTGGACAGGTTTTAACCCGTCCCTTACATCCGGAACTGCTCTTGCGGTAATAACGCTCATGGAATAATCTATATATGATTTCTGCATTACATCAGAATATTCTGTTTTTAAAATTGTCTCAGCCATATTTTAAAATATTCTCCTTCTAAATATCCAGTTCCGCATCATGGGCATGAGTGTGTATAAATTCACGTCTCGGAGGTACATCCGTACCCATAAGCATTGAGGTAATATCCGACGCCATCTTGGCATCTTCAATTTCTATCTGTTTCAAAATTCTTGTCTCCGGATTAAGTGTTGTCTCCCAAAGCTGGTCCGCATCCATTTCTCCAAGACCTTTGTATCTTTGGAGTGTAAAACTGCTGCCTTCATGTTCTTTACGGTATTTTTCAAGTGCCTTGTCATCGTAAAGGTACCGTCCTTGTCCTTTTTTAGGAACCACCTTATAAAGAGGAGGTGTAGCAAGATATATATGCCCTTCCCTTATGAGGTCAGGCATAAACCTGTAGAAAAATGTAAGCAGCAAAGTATCTATATGCGCCCCGTCAACGTCCGCATCCGTCATAAATATAATTTTGTTATATCTTAACTTACTGATATCAAAATCATTGCCATAACCCTCGGAAAAACCGCAGCCGAAAGCCGTTATCATTGTCTTGATTTCGGCATTGGCAAGTACTTTGTCCATAGATGCTTTCTCTACATTGAGAATCTTGCCTCTGATTGGAAGAATGGCCTGCGTCTTACGGTTTCTTGCTGTTTTGGCAGAGCCTCCCGCTGAATCTCCCTCTACTATAAATATCTCACATTCTTCCGGATTACGGCTCTCACAGTTGGCAAGTTTGCCATTGGTATCGCAGGAGAATTTTTGCTTGGTTAAAAGATTGGTCTTGGCTTTTTCCTCCTGTTTACGAATTTTGGCTGCCTTTTCCGCACATGCAATTACTGATTTAAGTGTCTCAAGGTTTCTGTCAAAAAACCTTACCAGCTCCGCTGCCGTAATGTCCGCAACAACCTTGCCTGCATCCTGGTTATCAAGCTTCGTCTTAGTCTGCCCTTCAAAACGTGGTTCAGGATGTTTTACCGCAACAATCGCCGTCATTCCGTTTCTTACATCGCTTCCCGTAAAATTAACGTCTTTTTCTTTGAGTATTCCAAGCTCTCTTGCGTACTTATTAATAACCGTCGTAAACTGGGTCTTAAAACCTGTAAGGTGGGTTCCGCCCTCTGCGGTATAGATATTATTGCAAAAGCCGAGTATCTGTTCCTGAAATTCGTCAACATACTGGAATGCACATTCAACTTCTATTCCGTCCCTGCTGCCCTTATAATATGCTACATCATGTACTGCCTCTTTGTTCTCGTTAAGAGCTTTTACATAAGCGGTTATACCCTCTTCTTCATGGAAAGTTACCTTTTTTTCTTCACCTTTTCTTGCATTTTCAAACACAATAGTAAGACCGGGATTAAGATATGCCGTTTCATGGAGACGGTTTTCTATGCTCTCAGCCTTAAATTCAGTCTTTTCAAATATTGTGTTATCAGGTAAAAAGGTTACACTTGTACCCGTGTCGTTCTTACGGCAGGTACCGCACTCACGCAGTTTATATACAGCCTTGCCTCTTTCGTAACGCTGTTCATATACAATTCCGCCCTGTTTAATTCTTACCTCCAACCACTCTGAAAGTGCATTAACAACAGAAGCACCTACACCGTGAAGTCCTCCCGATATCTTATAGCCTCCGTCTCCGAACTTTCCGCCGGCATGAAGTACGGTAAATACTACTTCCACTGCGGGAATTCCTGCCTTTGGATGAATACCTGTTGGAATTCCTCGTCCGTTGTCCGTTATCGTAGCTGTTCCGTCATTATTAAGCGTTACATATATCGTATCGCAATATCCTGCCAGATGTTCGTCCACGGAGTTATCCGCTATTTCATAAATAAGATGATTAAGTCCCTTTGTTGACACGCTTCCTATATACATTCCCGGTCTTTTTCTTACTGCTTCAAGACCTTCAAGAATAGAAATAGATGACGCATCATACACGTTATTGACCTTCGTTGCCATTAATAATTCCTCGCTATACAAAATATAGAATCATTTTAGCACTTTTTCATGAAATATTCTACTTTTATTATTTTGCTCGGATCATTACTACAAAAAATTCTGCCCACATAACATTCTTATATAGTGCCTCCCGATTCATATGCATTTCAAACTTTCTTAGGAGCTACTCAATTATCTCTAAAACTGTTTTAACAAGTTCTTGTATTATTTATATGCTATATCATTCTTTCTAACCTTATTAGCTAGGCTAATAACATGCTTTATATACTTAACAAAATATGTCAAATTTTCCGTACATATTGTAAAATTCAAAGTACGCTTCAATGGCAGCTTCCACCATTTAAAAATTTTTTCTGATTCTACAAAATATTAGACACTCTTACTCTAATTAATGTCGGCAGTACCTTCACATTTACACTACTCAAAATGTATCTCTTCCTGACCAGACGCATATATATCCAACTGATTTTGAACATCTATCCTATTAACAATCCAACCACGCAAGATACAAGCTTTAATAAAATCATCTATTCTATTAATACCATTTACTTCTTTTAAAGTAACAACAACACCGAAATTTAACGAAGACCTCATTTGTGTACTAAGTCTTTCCTTAGATGTTATAGAAAGCCCCCACAAACGGTCGTCATATGATTTCACAGGTTTATTGCTATTCTTAACTATTCGAGATATGAACTTTGTATTATCCCATTTACGAAATTCTTTCCTTGACTGCCTCTCGTCCATCCTACTGTCAATGTCATCCTGCACATTGTCATTGATATCATTGATTTTTCCTTTATCATCAATGATTCTACCAAACTTCAAAGACAACTCTCTATCTGTATAATCCACTCCCTGAGTTCTAGAACATTCTGGAAAATAACATAGTGTTGCTCTTGCAATATAAGGGTACTTATTATCATCATCTTTTGGAACCGGAATAGCATAGTTAGCTGTGCGGTAAGAATCCGATGTTCCATAAACAACAAATCGAATTTCGTCGCTCTCAGTTTCTACTATCTTTCTGATATCAATGGGTACCACTCCATATCCCATAATGGACTTGTTATTTTCCGACATAATCTTATAATCCCACGCAGCCGCAGAATCAATTATTAATGCCTTGGCAACCTCCTTTGGCATACCCATCACATCTATTAGATAGCACATTTTTCTGCTGATCCAAGGTGCAGCAAATGATGTACCGTATACCTCATCTGTGCCATAGGATGTATATGCAGTAATTCTGTCATCGTAATCTCCACCATAATAAGAAACATCCGGCTTATTGTAAAAAGAAAGAATATTTCCCATTCTGGAGTATCCTGCCGGTTGCCCATCTCTCCTGACAGAGTTTACTACAAGAGAATTTAGTGAATCCGCAGGTGCACCAACTTTTAAAATTCCTTCCTGTATTTCGCGGTTATCATTTGTTCCAGCAACCACAAAAATAACATTCTTTTTTGCCTGTATTTCATCTAAAGCCGCTGCATCAAATGATACAAAATTCTTTGAAACCTCATCATCTGTTCCTAGTGATAGATTCCAAACATGAATGTCTGGATTCTCATTCACTATATCCTTGATTTTTTTCACAAGTCGAATTGTGGATATCCTGCTAGAGCAAACTCCGAAGTGACGAACTCTAAATCTGCCGCATCCATCATCAAGCCATGGATTCATCCTAGGTCCATCAACAATAATTGAAGTGACTTCCGTTCCATGGTCTCTTAGATTTAAATCATTCTGATATTTCTCTAAATCACTTATGTAATCTTTGTTGTCTACCCACTTACTAAAATACACACTTTCATCAAAAAATGTATCTATAACGCCAATCACCGGCTCATTTTGTGGGTCAGGAATATCATGCTCATCCCTGCTTTTCTGTGATATATCCTCTAATGCAATTGAAGATATATCCGCTGAAATCATCGAAATCATATATGGAATCTTGTCGTTTATAATTTCAAACAACTCTCTTGTGACTGAAATAGTATTGTCTCCGTATGTCGTGTATGGCAATTGAGTATCATCTATTCGCAGTTTTTCAAGCAAAAGCGATAAAGACAACTCAGACTTGTAAAAAGTAATTAAAAATTTATCTCTATCAGGAATTGATGTAGCACGAGGGACATCGAACTTTTCCACAACTGAACAATCTATAATTAGATTTCGAAGCTTTCCTTTCCCAATCGAAAATCCTTCATAATCAATATTACTGTTAGGTTCCGTAAAATTCATAGGCGTAGCTTTCCCTCCTAATCTTTTAAGTAGAAACTCCTTAGCTACCTGCAACTCTTCTATAGTATTATTGATTGTTTTCTCACCAACATAATGCGTAATAATATGGTTTTCTTCTCCCTCAGATGCATCCGAAAACCTTGCCCCAACCACGGTATCATTTGTAGAATGCTTACTTGGTTTTAACAATTCTCTTACTCGATTAGACTTTGCAATAATATCATTATACCAAACATCAATCATAACGTCGTTAGTAATACGTGGATTATCTTTATAAAACCTGAGAACCGCCCGTAAACTATCAATAAGCTTGTCAATTTTTTCTGTTGAAGTTTCTGCTTTAGCACGAAGGTTTCTTGCACCAGGCTTCTGATTATTCTTTTCTCCTTTGAATCTAAGTTTTACTTGAAGTAACGGATTCATTTTAGCTCTCCTTCAGTTTTCGTGATACACTGCTCTTTGGAATACGTGATAATATCTCTATTTCCCTTGTTGTATACCCTTCATCGTTAAGTCGTTGTATATCAATTTCTTTATTATCATTTAGTGCAAAATATATTTTTCTCAGATAATCATATTCATTGGCTTCACTTGAAAAAGCTATCGAGGTTTTAATAATCTGTTTTAAATCCCCTGGGAAAGGTATACTTTCCATATTCTTAAGGATTTTATTGAAAAGACGCATATCCTGTTTTGAGTTAGCATTCTTTTTTAATGTCGAAGAAAGAATTGCATCAGCTATTTCTATCAGGTCTTCCTTTGAATATCTATCAAAAGATACTGTAGCATCAAATCTTCGAACAATTGCTTTATCAAAGTTACTAAATAGATTAGTAGTAGCAATTATGACGACATTTTCATTTAATCTATCCAATTCCTTTATAAAGGTAGAAGTAACTCTTCCCATCTCCCTCAAGTCATTGGTGTTAATCCGATCCAAAACCAATGCATCAATTTCATCCATCAATATGATTATTTTTCCAAATGCAAGATGATTAATCTCATCAAACAAATTTGATACATTTTTAGCTGTTTCTCCAAGCCGACTATCTATGAGTTGCTCGAAGTCGACTCTCAAAAGATCTCTTCCTAAAATACGTGCTATTTGATATGCGGATTCCGTCTTACCTGTTCCCGGTGCACCATAAAACAAGAATTTAGTTAACTCCACTTTTTGACTAATTGCTCTAGTTATTCCCAAGATATCTTCTTCGATAATCTCTGGTAACAATAAAGATGTATTTGTATAATTGACTTTTGTTAAATAATGCAGATTCTTGTACGAGCTTTGCGGCACATAATAATTTGCACTGGCCACTAACTCCATGAGGTAGTTTGCCATTGCTGAATCTCCACTCTGATCAAATTCTTTTGCTATCTCAGCAACCTCAGAAATAAAAGCTTCCTCATTCTTTTCAACATGATATCTAACTAAATTCATAATACTTTGTTTTTTCATTGTTTTATTCCTCTCAAGCGAACGCTCTCATATTTCAGTATCATTATACCGATGTATGGGACAAATGTCAATGTATTTGGGACAATTGTAAATACTGTCGATGTCATATTTCAAAACATGACATATGTTCTCTATGCTTTTGAAAGAAATATACCCATCTAATTTCAACCACATGACATATTTGCAAAAAAGTCAGTCTCCTATTGTAAAACTGTACATTCATCATATTTTTCTATCATTAAATGAACTAATTTTTATAACTGACCTCCATGTCATCCTTCCATTATTTTGCCACCAGATATCAAAAGAGTATTTTCTGAAACATGAATTTTTTCAATCTGTGCAAAAAAGAATCAACTCCGTCTTAAAATCCAGAAACGAAGTGATTATACAAATTTTTTCTACATTTTCGGCTCTAAATTCTTATTCGTTGTAACATCCCCATAGTATTATACCATTTTATATTTCGTGATTTGCCCCGATATATAACCTCATTACGAAGGTATGCAATCTACACGTTTATACTGTCATGGCATACAAAAAGTACTCTAATCATAAATTTCTCCTACCTTAAATTGTCCTGTAACACCGAGTTTTGCGTTGTTGTTTTTCTGACCTTTTCGTGTATTGTATTTTTCTTGTTTAAAACTATGCTTTTTTTGCAAAACACTTCAAAATGGTGCAATTCAAGGCAATGTGTTGTAGCCAAATCGTAATGAGTTGTAAAAAAAGTTCAGGTTGCTGACAGGTGTGTGCATTATTTAACAATATGGAGCGCTAAGATAATTCGCATACGATTTTGTCTGTTTCTTAATATGCTTTGTCATAAAATCTTGATAAATTAATGACATCATTTAACTCAGTAAATTTTTTATTAATTTCACATACCACATTTACCATAGGTTTAGTAGCTTGTATCATCTTTCGGATAATCTTATATGCTAATCATCAGGGTGGATAGTTGGTAACAACTTACCGTATCATTTTTAATGCAATATATTTTCAAGCATATATTCATCGACTTCTTTATACGTAAACTTACTTGAATTGAATATAGCACTTGAATAATCAAAATTCCCTGATAAGTGTGATTCTATCATCGAAGCTTCTTCATATCCTCTTTTGTTCAATTCATTACACATCTCCTTTGCATAAGGTCTTGAATCGAGACTTAACAAATCCTCTCTCGTAACAATATTTTTTTGTTCATACACCTTAATTACAAAATCTATATCTTTTTCATTTAACATAATCTTTTCTCCTCACTTTCCTAATTAGAAAAATTATATTATTTCAGTCTTCACCTATCAATGCACTTAATTCAGTAAACCATCCTCAATTCTCACTATACGGTCCGCATATCCTGAAATAAATTCATCATGGGTTACAAGAATTATTGTTTTATGCTGTTCTTTTAACTTATCAAATATGTCCATTATATTTTTTCCGTTAGTCTTATCAAGGGAACCTGTAGGCTCGTCTGCAAGGATTATGTCATTATCTGCCACAAGTGCCCTCGCTATGGCACACCTTTGTTTTTCACCGCCTGAGATTTCTGACGGGGTTTTCTTCGCCAAATCGATAATTCCCACATCTGTAAGGGCTTTCTCCACCATGCTTTTACGTTCTTTTTTTCTGATGCCTCTGGCTATAAGGGGCACCTCCGTATTTTCGTATACGGTATAAAAATTCATTAATGCGTAATTCTGGAATATGAAGCTTATATGTTCTTTTCTGAACCTGTTAAGTTCCTTATTATTCATTGCTCCAACATTAATATCATTATAAAAATATGTACCCTGGGATATCTTATCAAGTCCTCCGAGAATATTTAACAGAGTAGATTTTCCTGAGCCGGAAGCACCCATTACGGCAACATATTCGCCGTCCTCTATCCTGAGATTGACATTTTTCAGTGCACTTGTTACAACTTTCCCGGAATTGTAATCTTTCTTTATATTTTTTAATTCTATCATTTAAAGTATACCTCCACGAAGATAATCTACCGTCTGTTTTTTATTAAATATAATTACCGGAGCGGCTGATGAAATCACAGAAACAGCCAATGAAATTAATACGGCAGGAGCCAGAACTTTCTTAGTGAAAACTTCATTGATTATCATATGATTTATCATATTGGTGCAGTAAAATTTATGCCATAAAGCCATCATGAGTACGGACGCAAGTATTACCGAAATTACCGCTGAATACAAATTCTTCAAAAAGATTATTGTATTGACATCTTTTTTATCAAGTCCGTTTGCCATCCATATTCCATAAGTTCCCGACTGCCTGATACAACTGCAGGTCTGGTTAAAACTAAGTGAAACAACCATAAAAAGTACAAATACAACAGCGACTTCAAAAAGTCCTTTGGTGCTTTTTTTACTTTCTCTATCCATATAATTTATAACCGATGATATCTTAATAACTCTTACTATGTCGTCATTTAATGCGGCTGATGTCTCAATCTTATCTGATACAGCTTCACAATCTTTGGGTTCACAATAAACATACATTCCATCAGAATTTACTGTGGGTACAACTTCAACAATTCCGTATTTAAGGGAATAACTGCCTTTTTTTTCGCTGTTACCTGTGGAATATATCATACTATCCATGATTGCCGATTTCTTATTGAGAAAGCCCGCTACAACATATCTTCTGACGGTCTCGCCTTTAATATTTTGTTGTTCAAAAGTATCTCCACAGGATATTTTTCCCCGATATACCTCACTCAAATATATAAGGGTATCATTTCCCAAAGTATCATATTCTGATGGTTTTTTACCTTCTGTAAGCTTCAGATTCATGACATCCCACATTCCTTTAGACATTACTACCGTTTCAACACCTTCGTATTCCTCATATTCCTTTCGTGAATAATACGTCTGATGCCCTTCCTGAATCTCCCTTAACTGTTTAAGTACCGGTGTACTGTTCATACCTGCAAAATATACGTTTCCGTAGTTTTCAATCTCCGGAATTGATTCTATAATTTTTTTGCCATTGACATCATCTGATTTAAACTCCACATATAAAAGCCCTTCTATATCTTTTGAAAGTGCCATATTGACTCTGGATTTGTAAATGCCGGACGTTGACGTCATATAGATAATCTGCATTACAATACATAAAAATGCCACGGTAGTAATAAGTGCTGCCCTGAATTTCCATTTATCGTTAATACACATATCCAGTGCAACTTTTAATTTAGATTTAAACTTCATTATATGCTTCCCTCCCTGTTAATTTTATTGATAATCTTATCTGATTTACAATAATAGATAAGGGACGTTATTAACAAAATAACTATGATTAAAATAAACGACGCACCCGTTGAAACCATTGTGTATTTCATTACGGATATTTTTTCATATCCTAAAACCAGATAATCAACTATGTACTGGAATATAAATGAAATTACCGATCCGGAAATCCACGAAATCAATGCAACAATGTACATTGGAAAATATATCCGGGTTATGCTGATTCCATATATTTTTTTAATGATTATCGTTTCTTTTTCCCTGTCTATAAACCATATCATTGTCTGTACTAAAAGCCCAAAACATGCCATTGACAGCAAGACAAATAAAATAGGTTTAAAAATTCTGTTGGTAACATCATGGCTGTATACAATCCTGCCGTCCTCTGCCTGGTCATCTTCTTCTTTCAAAACCATATTATATTTCTCTGCATCAGCTCTAATAAGTTCTTTTATATTACTGTCTGCCGAAAAGATTGTGAAGGAATTATTTCCGCTTGACGAAACCGTCTGATTCACAATATAATCTGCTATTTGTTCCTTTGAAACCTCAGAAAAGTCCCCGTATCTGGCATGTATCATCGAATTTTTCTCAAATCCGTCACTGTCAAGATATCCTAATACGTCAAACTCCTCTGAATATATTTTTATCTTGTTGTTTTTACAATAATATTTTATATCATTGCCTACATACACGCCTTTGCCCTGATTAAAATATTCATCATCCTCATTTGTACTGAGATATAATCTGCACAACACGTTATCTCCATCAGATACTTCTAATGCCATAGGATACACCCAAATCCGGCAATCTGCTGACGATATATCATCAAAGAAAGCTTTTACATTTTTTACAGCATTACTTTTATACTCCTGATATTGTATATTTCCACCTGAATAATCATTAACGGCTACATAATACATCTCATCCTGTGAAGCACTACCGCCTTTTTGAGTATAAAAAGCTACTGCTGCCCAAACATTGGTAAGGGCTGCAGTAGCTATAGTTATTTCAAATATTAAAATTAGAATTACAGGAAACATTCTGGAATATAATTTTGTCATTTCCAATTCCCCTTTTTGTCTTTATTTAATTCCAAGTATATCCTTAACAACAGCTTTCATTTCTGTCTTATCGCACACTCTGTCATGGAGAACAGGTGCTGTCCTGATATCTTCGATTGCCTGTGGAACTGCAACATTGGCAATTCTGCTAAGTTCGTCAACGAGTTCAAAATCTGTCATCTTGTCATATTTTGCCTTATCAATAGCATCCATTACGCTTCTTGTGAATTTGAATGGACTTGCTGTTGATGCAATTACAGTCTTAGTCTCATCGGATGTCTCTGCAACGTATTTCTTATATACGCTTGCGGCAACTGCTGTATGTGTATCGATTACATAGCCTGTGTTGTAGTAAATAGACTTAATAGCTTCCGCTGTCTCTGCTTCACTTGCATAGTTGCCGTAGAAATCGTCAAGCTTGGCTCTCATATCATCAGTAATTGTATATCTGCCGTCTTTCTTAAGGCTGTCCATAAGCTCTTTATTAGCGTTGGCATCATCACCTGCTATTCTGTAGATAAGTCTTTCAAGGTTGCTTGAAATAAGAATATCCATAGATGGAGAAGATGTAAGGACAAATTCCCTGTTTCTGTCATAAGTTCCTGTTTTGAAGAAATCAAAAAGGACTTTATTCTCATTGGATGCACAGATAAGCTTTGCAATTGGAAGTCCCATATTCTTAGCATAATATGCGGCAAGAATGTTACCGAAATTACCTGTAGGAACTACAACATTGATTCTGTCACCGTTCTTAATCTCGTTATTGGCAAGAAGTCTTGTATAAGCATATACATAATATACAACCTGTGGAACAAGTCTTCCTATATTGATAGAGTTAGCTGATGAGAACTGGAATCCGTTAGCATCAAGTTCTTTAGCTAATTCGCTGTCTCCGAACATTGTCTTAACGCCTGTCTGGGCATCGTCAAAATTACCTTCAATTCCTACAACGTATGTATTATCGCCCTTCTGGGTAACCATCTGCTTCTCCTGAATTGGGCTTACACCGTGCTTTGGATAAAATACGATTATCTTGGTTCCCTTAACATCGGCAAATCCTGCAAGGGCAGCCTTACCTGTATCACCTGATGTAGCTGTAAGAATTACGATATCATTCTTAATATTGTTCTTTCTGGCACTTGTTGTTAAAAGATGTGGAAGAATAGATAATGCCATATCCTTAAAAGCTATTGTTGCACCATGGAACAATTCAAGGAAATATGCGCCGTCTGCATTAACAAGCGGTGCTATCTCATCTGTATCAAATTTACTGTCATATGCTTTATTAATACAATTCTTAAGTTCTTCCTCTGTAAAGTCAGTAATAAATAACTTCATTACTTCATAAGCTACTTCTCTGTAATCCATTCCTGCAAGTTCTTCAAGAGAAACGTCCAATGCCGGAATTGATTCAGGTACATACAACCCTCCATCAGCTGCAAGACCTTTCAAAATTGCCTGAGAGGCAGTTACTTTAACATCAGCACTTCTTGTACTTCTATATAACAGACTCATTACCATACCATCCTTTATATTTATCTTTAAATTTCATCATATTATACCATAACTAAAAATGGTCTTCAATCATTTTTTGAAGACCATTTCATTAACCGTTAAAATGTAAAATATACATGTCCGCCATACTCGAACAATCTTGTAAGTGCCGACACATGCCATGCTCCGGCATTAACACTGTAATTCGATGCAAAGAAAAGTGCTCCCATGGAGTAATCCTCACCGTACAATGCTCTCTGAACCGCCTCAACGGTTTCGTTTGTTACATAAACCGAATAGAATCTTCCGTCCGCCACAGGCTGGAACTGCTCACCGTTTCCCTGAAAAATAACTTCAGTAATAGTATTAGGGAATCTTGAACTTTTTACTCTGTTAATAATAACATCCGCAACCATTATCTTTGACATTATATCTCCTCCGGTTGCTTCTGCCTCTACTATTTTTAAAAAATTATTATAATCTTCATCCGTACACGGAATTACATAAGATGGTGCTGCTGCCTCCTGTGTCTCTTCTTCAACAGGTGTTTCTGTTTCCTCAACCGTCTGTTCTTCCGATACTGCTGTTTCTGTCTCTTCTTCCTGCGGTATTTCCACATCTGTAAATCTTACCGTATTAAAACTATCCATTACAAGATTAAGTCTATTGTCTTCAGTAATCATTACCGAAACAGGTGTTTCAGGAGTTGACTTATCGTTATCTGATTTCTTGCCCGGTGCAAATGCCAGGGTTATTCCAGATATCATCAACATAGCAATGATAATAATATTTTTTTTCAAAAATTTAATCATACAATATCTCTTTCCTTTTTTATTTTTAACACACGGTGATTATAATTTGATTTTTTTCAGGGTGTCAACAAAACACCCTTTTTTTGGTAAAAAGTACCTCTGTAACAATTTTGTAATAATTATGTCCGTCATTTTATATAAATTTTTTGGATTTAAAATAAAATTATTGTGCATATTTTATTGTATAATTAATTTATGTTCATATTTAGTTCACAAAAGAATGGTTATTTTCTGCAATCCCGTCCCATTTTTCAGCCTGAAAAAGTATAAAAAGTGGTATGTGTCACCACTTTTTGCATGATTTTCTGCTATTTTTTTATCATTGTGCAAGGTAAAATGTAAGAAAATCTTCTTTCTTACATTTTTCTCATTATATATTGTCATCCATATATCATTCCTGTATACTTAAATTATTACATAATACAAGGAGGATATATGAGCGAATTACCCGGTGTATATACCACCAGACTAAAAGACGGAACCGCAAGTTACCGCGCTGGAATAACAGTTAAATCAAAGCATATAAGTCTCGGAAGTTTTGATAATCCGGATGACGCTTCAGGTGCATACAGGGATGCTTTGTATACCCTTAAAAGCGACTGCACCATTGAGGATTACGAAAAAATATCCATCCATCTTCCTTTTAAAAAATATGTCATCCTTATTAATCTCAGGGACAACGGCATATATTTTAATACGCCGATTTATCTGTACAAAAAATATTTCCTGTATTATGTGGACAGAAAGACAATCCTTACTTTTGACGTTGATGACCTTTTTTATTTTTCGGATAAATCAATTATGAAGCGGGGCAACCATCTTTTTGTTGCGGAATACGGGATGCAGACCAATATTTTAAGCCGTTACGGAATAAGGGATCATGCCGTTCCCGGACGGGATTACTATTTTTCCAACGGCAATCCCTACGATTTCAGATATGGCAACGTCAACATTGTGAATAGATATTACGGCGTCCAAAAGATAATCAAAAAAGGACAGCCCCGTTATAAAACGGTTATACATATTAATGGCAATTTTGTTGTGGGAACATATAAGACGGAGGAAGAAGCTGCCATAGCCTACAATAAAGCAATCCATTGTCTTAAGAAAAACGGATGCAAAAAAAACTTCCCGGAAAATTATCCGGAAAGTCTCTCTGCTATCTCCTATGCGTCCATATATCATTCAGTCAAAATTTCTGATAAAATACGAACTTATAAATTCTTATAGATTTCCGGTCTGAAGTCATTTCTTACCGGAAATTTTTTTCTGTATTCATACTCTTCCTCTTTATCAATATCGGCAATGATTATGTCCTCTTTTTCTCCTGCCATTGAAATCACATCACCCTTAGGTGATACCGCCATGGAGTGTCCCATATAATAAGTAGAAACATCTTCACCGGCTCTGTTAATTCCCGCAATATAAGTCTGGTTCTCAATGGCTCTCGCTTTTAAAAGCACCTGCCAGTGTCCATCCCTTGGTCCGCCGAAATTAGCTGCAACCGTAATCAGGTCAGCTTTCTTTGAGGCTTTGATAAAAAGCTCCGGAAACCGCAAATCATAGCATATTAACGGACATACCGTAATATCATCAATCTGACAGAAGGAAAGGCTGCTGCCCTTTTCATAGACCCTGTCCTCTCCTGCATAAGTAAACGGATGAATCTTGTCATAGCTGCATATTATTTTTCCAAGATTATCAATAATAACATAAGTGTTATAATATCCGCTATTTTTGCGGCTTATATAACCATAACCGATATAAATATTATATTTTGAGGCGAGTTTTGCCATTACAGAATACGTCCGTCCTTTTTCATCTTCATAAAAGCACTCCGGCTTCATGGTAAAACCTGTCATGCTCATTTCAGGAAAAAGGGCAAGTCTGACCTTACTGTCAGACACTGCTTTTATATATTTTTCCGCTGCATTGAGGTTACGTTCTTTATCCTCAAAAAAAATATCTGTCTGACATATTCCTATTCTCATGGCCGTCTCCTTTATTTATTGTTGATGTAATTAATAAGTCCTTCTGCCGCAATTATTTTCTGCATGAAAGGAGGGAACGCCTGACCTTTAAATTCAGTGCCCTTTGTTCTGTTGTAGATGATACCGCTGTCAAAATCCACTTCTACATCATCACCGTTTTCGATTCCCTTTGACGCCTCAGGACATTCAATAATAGGAAGTCCGATATTAATTGCATTTCTATAAAAAATTCTTGCAAATGTCTCTGCAATTACGCAGCTTACGCCTGCTGCCTTAATGGCTATAGGTGCATGTTCCCTCGAAGAACCGCATCCGAAGTTCTTATCTGCAACAATGATGTCACCTTTTTTTACATTCTTAACAAAGTCCTTATCAATATCTTCCATACAGTGTGTTGCAAGTTCCGCAGGGTCTGATGAATTAAGATATCTTGCAGGAATTATTACGTCCGTATCTACGTTGTCGCCATATTTAAATACTGTTCCATGTGCTTTCATTTTACATTACCTCCTCAGGTGATGAAATCTTACCCGTAATTGCCGAAGCTGCCGCAACCGCCGGGCTTGCAAGGTATACTTCTGATTCAACGTGTCCCATTCGTCCTACAAAGTTACGGTTAGTAGTTGATATACAACGTTCTCCCTTTGCAAGGATTCCCATGTAACCGCCAAGGCATGGACCGCATGTAGGAGTGCTCACAACTGCTCCTGCCTCAATAAATGTCTTAACAAAGCCTTCTTCAATAGCCTGAAGATAAATCTTCTGTGTTGCAGGAATTATAATTGTCCTGATTCCTTTTTTAACCTTATGTCCTTTAAGGATCTCTGCTGCAATTCTAAGGTCGTCAAGTCTTCCGTTAGTACATGAACCGATTACTACCTGGTCGATTGCTATGTCAAAACCTTCGTCAATTGTATGTGTATTCTCAGGAAGATGTGGGAAAGCAACTGTTGGCTTTAATGCTGAAAGGTCGATTACATATTCTGCATCATACTCTGCATCTTCATCTGCTTCATATACAGTGTATTCTTTTGTGGAATGTTCTTTCATGTACTCGATTGTAAGGTCATCCACAGGGAAAATACCATTCTTTCCGCCGGCCTCAATTGCCATGTTGGCGATTGTAAATCTGTCATCCATAGAAAGGTATTTTATACCGTCGCCTACAAATTCCATTGATTTGTATAAAGCACCGTCTACGCCAATCATTCCGATTATGTGAAGAATAATGTCTTTACCGCTTATCCACTTGGCAGGTTTGCCTGTAAGTACGAATTTAATTGCTGAAGGAACTTTGAACCATGCAAGTCCCGTAGCCATTCCGGCTGCCATATCAGTTGAACCTACACCTGTCGAAAATGCACCGAGTGCTCCGTATGTGCAAGTGTGTGAATCCGCACCGATAATAACGTTACCTGCTACCGTAAGTCCTTTTTCAGGCAAAAGAGCATGTTCGATACCCATTTCACCAACTTCAAAATAATTGGTAATGTCGTGCTTTTTTGCAAAATTTCTTACACACATACAATGTTCTGCCGATTTAATATCCTTGTTAGGAACAAAATGGTCAGGAACGAGTGCGATTTTATCTTTGTCAAATACTGTTTTGGTATTCATCTTCTCCATCTCATGGATTGCCACAGGTGAAGTGATGTCATTACCAAGTACAAGGTCTAACTTAGCTTCTATAAGCTGACCTGCCGATACTTCAGGAAGACCTGCATGAGCTGCAAGAATCTTCTGTGTCATTGTCATTCCCATAATAAAAATCTCCTTTTTTTATTCTGGTTGTATTTTAGCATATTTTTTATTATAATAAAAATACATATTATATATATTTATTATAACGTGAGGTTATATTATGAACAATAATTTATCTTTATACAATATATTTCTTGCTGTTGCCGAAGCCGGAAGCACCCTAGGTGCAGCCAAAACCCTTTTTATAAGCCAGCCTGCCGTAAGTAAAGCAATTTCCAAATTGGAAGCTTCCCTTGAAGTCAGCCTTTTTGTAAGAAGCAAAAAAGGTGTCCGCCTCACAGATGATGGGCTTATTCTTTATGACCGTATAAAAAATGCTTTTGAATATATCGATGAGGGCGAGTCGGTTATCAGAGAGCGTAACAGCCTTGGCACGGGACATATTAAAATCGGTGTCAGCAGTACCTTATGCAAATATATACTTCTGCCCTATCTTTCCCTATACACCAAGGACCATCCTCACATACGCATTTCGATTGAATGTCATTCTTCAAGGGAAACCGCAGATATTCTCCAACAGAACCACGTTGACCTCGGTCTGATTGCCAAGCCTGATAATTCAACCCTTTCCTGCTTAAGTCTCGGATATATGCACGATACCTTTGTTGCCACCAGGGAATATCTCTCCAATATGGCAAAAAGAAATGATGCCAACCTTATGATGCTTAATAAGGAAAATCTTACCAGGCAATATGTGGACAGGTATATTCCTGCCAGATTTTATGAAAAATTCAATCTTATGGAAACCGACAATATGGAACTTCTTATAGAATTTGCCAAAACAGGCATCGGTATCGGCTGTGTTATCAAGGAATTTGTTAAAAAAGAACTTGGTAACGGACTGTTAGTGGAATACAATACAGGTCTCCCCGAAATAGAAAAACGTGAGGTGTGCTTCGCCTATTCCTATAGGCGCATGCCCAATCCTCACGTTATGGATTTTCTCGATTATGTGAATGAGAAAAAATCCGATAAGAAATTTAACGTATTGGTGTAGATTAGTTTCAAATACAAAATGCGGCATATAGAGGAACGATTTTCTTATTATCCTCAAATCCAAAGTTTTTTGAAGACAGTTTAATGGCATAATCAGGTTTGTAAGTGTCCATGTATACTTTTAAACTCTTAGCTCTGGTATTGTCAGCCGATTTTACTTCAATAGGTATAAGTCTGCCATCCCACTGAATAATAAAATCAATTTCAGCCCCACGCTCCGACTCCCAATAGTAAGTATTGTAGCCATTAATTGTAAGCTGCACATTAACATAGTTTTCAGCCATACCGCCCTTAAAATCATTGATTTCCTCAACCATATAAAGAATATCATTCGCTGCTAAATCTTTTTTTGCACAAAGCAAACCTAAATCCGATACATAAATCTTAAATGCATCAATATTGCGGTAATTTTCCAAAGGTTTTTTAACCTGTTCAACCTTGTAAACCTGCGATACAATTCCTGACAAGCAAAGCCATTCAATGGCATTTTCAAATTCAGAAGCCCTTCCGCCTTTTTTAATCAGTTTATATTGGAAACGGGTATTCTTTTTTGATAGCTGGACAGTAATGTTATCATAGGCAAGTCTGGTTTTTTTGATTTCATTAAGGTTGTTGTACTTACTCATATCATTAAGGTAACTTGCAAGTATCGTATCCTGGGTATGACGTACAAGGATATAATCTTTTGTTTCGGCAAATTGCATCACACACTCCGGCATACCACCTACTACGAGATACTGGCGGTAGAGCTGCATTGCGGCATCATGCAAAGCTGACGGCAATGGTGTATCTGTGTTGAAACACTTTTTTATCTGTTCTGTTAAATCTTTTTCACCGAGTGCCAGCATAAATTCTTCCATATCCATAGGATAAAGTGTTTTCATATCAACCTTTCCTACAGGGAAAGAGAATTTAGTCCTATTAACAGCAACTCCCAACAGACTTCCCGCAACAATTATATGGTAATCAGGAGCATCTTCGCAAAAATATTTGAGTGAAGTCAATGCTCTTTCGCAAAGCTGCACTTCGTCAAATACTATCAGTGTCTTTTCTTTTACAATAGTCTGCCCTGCAATATGTGACAAAATTGGTATCAGATAATCAGGGCTGATATTTTCCTCAAAGGTATCACCAAGCTTCGGATTGGTCTCAAAATTGAAATATGCCACATTTTCATAATCAGTACGTCCGAACTCCAGAATGGAATATGTCTTTCCTACCTGTCTTGCTCCCTGTAAAATAAGAGGCTTACGATGTTCGCTTTCTTTCCATTCTTTCAAAAATCCCATAATTTTCCTATACATAATCCACCCTCCTTAAAGGTACTAAGTATAGTATGGCAGATATTCATGTAAAAATCAACGTGTTTTTATTGTTTTTTTACATTATAAAACATGAATATTTTTTCAAAAATCACAAAAAAAGACAGCTCCCTAATCAGGGAACTGCCTGTGTCAGTCTTTTATTATATTTCCAAGAATTAGTTATTAACTAACTTATCTTCTTCGTTATTCCAGCTGTAAAGTTTACGAACTTCTTCGCCAACCTTCTCTGATGGATGTTCAGCAGCAAGCTTTCTCATAGCCTTGAAGTGAACCTGACGTCCTGCTGGAGACATATCTAATAAGAATTCCTTAGCAAATGTTCCGTCCTGGATATCTGAAAGAATCTTCTTCATAGCCTTCTTAGTATCTTCTGTAACGATCTTAGGACCTGTTACATAATCGCCGTATTCAGCAGTATTGGAAATTGAATATCTCATTCCTGCAAAACCTGACTGGTAAATTAAGTCAACGATAAGCTTCATTTCATGGATACATTCAAAGTAAGCATTTCTTGGATCATATCCTGCTTCGCAAAGTGTTTCAAAACCTGCCTGCATTAATGCACAAACACCACCGCAAAGAACTGCCTGCTCACCAAAAAGGTCTGTTTCTGTTTCTGTTCTGAATGTTGTCTCAAGAACACCTGCTCTTGCTCCGCCGATTGCTAAAGCGTAAGCTAATGCGATGTCAAGTGCCTTACCTGTTGCGTTCTGTTCAACAGCTACTAAACAAGGAACACCCTTACCTGCAAGGTATTCTGAACGTACTGTATGTCCAGGTCCCTTAGGAGCTATCATAGTAACATCAACGTCTGCTGGTGGCTTAATACATCCAAAGTGGATATTGAAACCATGAGCGAACATAAGCATGTTGCCTGGTTCAAGGTTAGGCTCGATGTCTTTCTTGTACATATCTGCCTGTAATTCATCATTAATAAGAATCATGATGATATCTGCTCTCTTTGCAGCTTCTGCTGCTGTATATACTTCAAAGCCCTGTTTCTCAGCCTTTGCCCATGACTTACTGCCTTTGTAAAGACCGATAATAACGTTACATCCTGATTCCTTCGCATTCAATGCGTGAGCATGTCCCTGGCTGCCATAGCCGATAACTGCAATTGTCTTACCATCTAATGCTGATAAGTTACAGTCTTCCTGATAAAAAATCTTTGCTTCTGACATTTTAAAAAATTCCTCCTGTTATAACTTAAGTTAAGTATTTCATCTGGGGTATCCCAGCTAAAACCATATTACTGATTTCTCTTATTGCCTCTTCTAAGGCCTGTAAGACCGGTTCTTGCAATCTCAAGAATCTGATATCCTACTAAAAGTTCAAGGAACGCATCTATCTTGGACTTATCACCTGTCAGTTCAAGCACCATAGAATCCATAGACACATCAATTACCTTAGCTCTGAAAATATCTGCAACAGATACAATTTCCGGACGCTGAATTTCGTTAACGGCAACTCTGACAAGAATAAGTTCCCTGCATACCGAATCCTCACGCTTAAGTTCCTTGATGTCAATAACATCCTCAAGCTTTGAAAGCTGCTTGATAACCTGCTCATGCACATTCTCATCGCCTTCAACAACAACTGTGATTCTTGATATATTCTTATCGCCTGTCACGCCTGCTGTAATGCTGTCAATATTGTATCCTCTTCTGGTAAACAAACCTGAAATTCTGCTTGTTACACCCGCTTCATTATTAACTAATAAGGATAAAACCATCTGTCTCATTATTGTTCTACCTCATACATAATATTAGGCAACTGCCCGTCTGTTATATTTTAGCACAATTAATATTCTTGTCAATCAGTTTAGATTAACCATATACTTTTTTCAGCCTGTCATATTCTATATTAATTGCATGAATTACTGAATCGTCACCGTCCTGATTATCAGGATGAAATATTTTCATCAGTTCCCTATAACGCTTCTTTAATGCGGTCTCGCTTCTCACTCCTTTAAAAAGAATATCCATACCGCTGTATGTGACCGTTGAAGTCCTTTTGTTTTTTCTGATTGTTTCAAAAGTACTTCGTTCTTCTGCCAGCTTATTTTTTTCAATGGCAAGATGTACATATTCTTCTTCAAGCGCCGCCAATTTCTTTTCAACAAGTTTAGTAGCTTCATCAAGCTGCACTATCTTTAATTTCGCAATGGATATTTTTTTATCCAACGTATCATGTTTTATCCTGAATTCATGCTCAAGTTTACGTCTTTCCTCAAATATACGTTCTTTTTCTTCTGCAAGCCGTACATTTTCCCTGAAAAACCATTCTTTTGTATCTGCAAGCTCTTTATCACCGGCTATTTCAAATTCTTTGTTAAGCACCTGCTATGCCACCTCTTCTTTATGCTTTTTGTCTGAAAAAAGCAGCTTCAAGAAAATAGGAGTTACCACTGAAGACACTATAATAAGTAAAATTACAGGTGCAAAATATTCCGGTTTAACAAGTCCTGAATCAAGTCCTTTCTGTGTGACAACAAGTGCAACTTCTCCTCTTGTCATCATACCGACTCCTGCAATTAATGACTCTTTCCATGTGTGTTTTGTAACTTTTGCCGCAAAGCCGCAGCCCACTATCTTACCTGCGATTGCACCTACAATAAATAAGCCGCTGAAAGCAAGTAAACCGAGAGTCATACTTGATAAATCCGTCTTAAGTCCTATGCTTGCAAAAAACAACGGACCGAAAAACATATACGAACCGATATTGACACGCCTGTCAACATACTCGGAATCTTCAATATTACAAAGGATAACACCTGCTATAAAAGCACCTGTGATTTCGGCAACGCCAAATACTTTTTCCGCAACATAAGAAAGTGCAAAACAGAATACTATACTTAAAATGACAATTCTTCTTCTATGTGGCCATCTTTTATCAATCCATGAAAACAGTTTGTAAAGAAGGAAGCCAAAGCAGCCTGATGCTACAAAGAATAATACTGTTTTAAGAATAACCATTCCTATCGGTTCATCTGAACCGCCCGCTGCTCCAAGTACTATTGAAAGAACCATAATTCCGATTACATCATCCACAATTGCCGCACTGACAATTGTAGTTCCGAGCTCTGTATCAACTTTTCCCAGCTCCTTAAGCGTCTGCACCGTAATACTTACGGATGTTGCCGTCATAATTACACCGATAAATACTGCCTGGAAAAACTTGGCTGTACCGATTGCTTCAACCCCATACCAGAAATATCCTATAATTGTACCAAAAATCAAAGGCACAAGTACACCCATAAATGCCATAAATACAGCTACAGGGCCTGTTTTTACAAGTGTCTTTAAATTAGTCTCAAGTCCTGCCGAGAACATAAGAAGTACAACTCCCACTTCAGCAAATATCTGAATATATGATGTATTGCTGGCCCATCCAAGTATCGGTCCTACAAGCAATCCTGCAAGTATCTGTCCCACAACCTGGGGAAGTTTAAGTTTACGTGCTACCAATCCAAAAATCTCTGCTGCGGCAAGTATAATTGCCAGGTCCTTTAAATTTTCATACATAACTATCACCATTTCCTTTTTTCTAAACTATATTTTATCCCTAAAACCGTATATTGCAAGCATTTTTTTAATAAGTGGTTATATATGCATCTTTATATCCAAGTGCTTTCATCTTTTCCATCATTATGACAGCATTAATATGGATGGTGTATGCGCCTACCTGCACTCTGTAATGCATTCCATATTTTTTTACTATTGCCTGATATCCTGATTTTCGCATATGTTCCACAAGACGTTTCGCATTATTCTCCGATAAAAAAGAACCTATCTGTACCCTCTCATACTTTTCCTCCCCTATAGGAAGACCGGTATTAAGGTATGGTTCAGGATCAATGAATCCAAAATAGTCTTTATTATGAAGATTTATATTTTCCACTGGCCTGTTGTATTTTCTTATCTCAAAATGAAGATGTGCACCGTAACTTATTCCTGTATTGCCCATATATCCTATAACAGTTCCCTGATTTATTTCCTGACCCTCATTAACTGTGACATGTTCAAGATGTCCGTACAATGTGACAAGATTGCCTTTGTGAAGCACCATAACGTAATTACCGTATCCCATTCCTTCTTTATCCAGTATTTTGTTGGTTCCGTCAAGGTAATTAACAGTCTTAATAACTTTTCCGGCAGTATGAACCGTTATTTTTTCCAATCTGTTCTCAAATCTTACAATATCTATACCCTTTGACCAGCCTCCATGTTTACCAAAAGGCCATGTTATCTGATTATCACCTGATAATAAAACCCTGCTCATAATAATCCCCTTTTTACCTATATATTTATAATATTCCCTTATTGAGAAATTGATAATTCTGGGTTATAATTACACTAAAAAAATGGTGAAAAGGAACGATAATTATGACTTCAACAATCGTTTTATCAATTATTATTTTTCTCCTTGTTATCGGATTATCTGTCTGCATTTACAGAATTAATCTGGAAAAACATTATTACAGATATACATTTAACAAATCTGAAAAACTGGAAAAAGAACTTAAGGATGAGCAGGATAAGAATTCCAAAATGTCTGAACGTCTTAACCGCGTTGCCTACATTAATACCGTAAGTAAGATATATAATATTGATTATTTTATTGCCGGAACAAGTAAGATGTTCACAGAAACTCCTAATGCCGGATATACTCTTGTTACATTTAATATCGCCAATATGGGAAGTATTAACAAACTTTTCGGGTCAGACGAGGGCAATCGTTCCATCGTATATGCCGCTGATTCCTTGAGACAGGTTTCCAGAAAATATCAGTACATATATGCGCATCTCTATTCCAATCTTTTTGGTGCAATGCTGACAACGAATAATGATAATGCCATTCTTTCTTTCATTAAGGAAATAACAGAAAGAATGAATAACTATACAGACAGTTTTTCCCTTGATACATCTTTCGGTATATACAAGATTAACAACATCAACCTGCCTGTTATTGAGATGATTAACTGCACAATGCTGGCCCAGAATATGAACAAAAATATAAAGAACTGCAATTACAGCTTCTATACCGAAGACCTTGATAAACAGTTCCGTGAGAATAAACAGATGAGTGCGGAGATGGAAGTTGCCATGTCAGAGCATAAATTTCTTATGTATCTGCAGCCTATGGTTAACCTCCACACTTTTAAGATAACTTCTGCCGAAGCTCTTGTAAGATGGAATCATCCTGAGAAAGGTATTCTTTCCCCTTATGCTTTTCTTCCTCTTCTTGAAGGAACATCTGTAGTTGAAAAACTTGACTATTATATGTGGGAAGAATGCTGCAAGACAATAAGACGATGGATAGATAATAAAATAGCCCCTACCAGAATACACATGAACATTTCGCCCATCCATTTCGCCGGTGATAAATTTATTAACAAACTTAACGATCTTACAAGCCATTACCTTATTGATAAGGATTTGTTTATGCTTGAAATACCGGAGCGTGCCGTTGCAAGCGGCAATAAGACAACACTTAACATAATGAACGAGCTTCATGATAACGGCTACCATATCTGTATCGATAACTTCGGTAGTATGTCATCTCCTCTTAATCTTTTACAGGATTTACCGATTGACTGTATTAAGATTGACCGTTCGTTCCTTAATAAAAATACGGCAACCGAAAACGGTCTGACCATACTCCGTTATCTTTTTGCCATGTCTATCGAAATAGGAATTCCTGTTTATGTAGAGGGTGTTGAGACTGAAGAACAGTCTGATTTCTTAGCTGAGATAGGTAGTGAAGTTGCACAGGGTTACTTCTTCTCAAAGCCTGTTAATCTCCGTGAATTCGATGAACTTAACAGGTCAATGGTAAACCGTTTCTATAAGAGTGACTCTTACTATCCTACATTTGAGGATCTTGAAAAAGACCTGGATTTAATTGACTATCTTGTAAAGCAGGAGTCATAAGACACCTTCTTTAACACTATCAAAAGCTCCCCCGGCAGGTAATGCCGGGGGAGCTTTTATTCTGCCCTGATTTACAAATCAAGGTCTGTTTTTATTTTTGCTATTGTAAATACAAAGTAGTCACTAAGTGATGTATCAGGTAAATTATCCTCTGTTACCTGTGTAAATATAATGTCTGAATCATTAGGAAGCGTTGTTCCATCAGGTGACATGTCACTGATGTAAAGCTCTCCTACGACTCTGTAATTTGTTATATTTTCATTTATCTCAAGAAGACTTTCCACATCTGCCTTCAGACTGAACGGCAGTTCAAATACATGGTCGTTCAATCCTCTGTTACCTTCAATAAGAGTGTCCTGACTTAATCTGAAGGTCAGACCTTTGTCAGAAGTAATCTCTTTTCCGTTATAGTACAGTTTAACGCTGTCTCCCGTGTACGGAACATAGGTATATGTGCCATCACTGTTCTTTTTCTTTCTTTCAACTCTGTACCTTATAGTAAAATACTTTTCTGCCAGCTGTTCAAAATCAGTTCTGTTGCTCCTGTCATTCTTTGGAATATAGTCCGTAAAGTTGATACTTGTTGTGTATTCTACATTGCCAAGGTCACTCTGTTCAGGTGAATAACCATTCATACCAAGTGTCATAAGGTCTTTTGCCTCAAGAACGAAACCAAGGTTTCTATCCGTTATGGTTGTTAATTCTGTGGCATAATCGTCAAGGCGGTTACCACCCATAGGAAAATCCTTTTCGGTTGTCTTCAGCAATTCAAGTTTAACAACATAGTTACCTGTATCAAAACTTGTAAAATCTGCCTGACTGAAATCAAAATCAATAGTGCATGATTTAGTGACATCGGCGGTTATATTCATAAGCGGCATTTCACTAAATGAATCCTTGTAATTATAAAGCAATATTTCACCATTTGTTACTGTAGACACTTCATCAGGAGTTCCCTTGTTGAAGGTAACTATCGTCCCCTCGGGAAGTGCTACTTTCTTGCCACCTTTTTCAAGGTAAAAGGCTATATCAATATACTCTTCCATTACCGATGGTGATGAGTTCTTATAATCCCAGTACATCTCACTGGCACTTATTGTATATTCGATATTTGCATTAAGACCTACACGGCTGTCTTCCCTGATTTCACCTGTAACAGATGTATTATGTGTAAAATCGGCAGTTATTCCGGTAATTTCGGTAATTGTAAATTCACATTCCGGCTCTACCGGATATCTGCATCGCTTAAGGAAACCCATACCCTGCTCGTTTTCAGCCGGCTTCATATTAACGGTATATGTATAGGATACACTTGTATCATTAACTACCTCTGAAGTATCAACCAGTAAAAGGTATCTCTGCATTGCAATCTTCTCGTTGCTGTTGTAGGTATTACCGACTTCTGCAGCGTAATGCTTATAGTAAAGTGTATTAAGCTTATCCTCGCCTGATACCAATGATAACGTACTAAGAACAGGCTCCGTATACGGATTACCATTTGCATCTTTAAACTCTGATAACAACAGCTTACCGACTATGTCATCCGGGACTTTGTAATAGTATACGCTGTTGTCGGACAAATCAACAAGAGTCATCTTTGTATTTTTAAATATAGGAACATAAGCACCGGAACCACTGTTATCAAGGAAATAAAGCTCCTTCTTAAGTGTCTCGTTATATTCAGGTATCGCATCATTGTATACATATTCAATATAGGATGTATATGTACCTCTGAGTATGCTCATGTGGTCCACACCATTGTTAAGAATACTGTCTATTTCGTAATCCGAACCGGTAACACCGATAATATGTGTATCGATTTCAAGAATCTTCTTTACAAATACAGGTATCTCTATTGTATATGTGTATGTCCTGACAGGTACGAATGTATCGGATGTATCTGGTCCATACTGGAAATCTCTGTTACTGCTTTCAGTCCATGTATAATCAATCTGTAATACGGTATATGTTCCGTTATTCTCGTCATCACATATATCATAACTTGCACTGTTTACGGAAAACGATACCTGGTTTGAAACATTCGTATTGCTTACTTTTATACTTGGAGTGCCGCTTGCGTCAACACTTGCAACACCGTTTACAACCTTCATTTTCTTAGGTGTGACTTTAATTATTGCGGTACTATAACCGTTATTGCTGAGTATACCGCCGTTATTGGTTATCAAATTGGCGTATGTACTCAAAAGGCTGTCAAGGTCGCTGTTATCAAATACAACCATAGGAATTGTTTTACCAGTACTGTCCTTATATGGTGAAATATATTCACCAGACGTATCCTTGTAAGTGTTATTCAACACATCTTCAAACTTCTGGTTAAGTCTGTAATTGTACTGAAGTCTGTAATTTTCTGTAGGATAACGGTTATCATCTTTGTAATTATCCCATATTGTATCTAAGGCATTAAAATCTGTTCCGCCATATATAATTCTGTAGGATGACCTGTATGAATACATATTCTGGTTGTTTGCACAGTATCCGTTATAGCCTACATCTGATGCAGGAATATACTTTTTAAGGTCATTTCTGTATTCAACGGTAAAGTCTGTCACATTAATATTGCCGCCAGCCTTTATTCCGGTAAAAAGACCTGTCTGCGAACTGTAATTATGTAAATCAGCTTCCTCTATCCTATCAGGAAATTCTCTTATCTCTATATTAGAGTTTGAATTTCTGTATACTGTTCCAATATATCCTGCCGTATTTTCCAGCTTGCTTGCTGATACAAGTCCGTCATCTGTCCATATATCATAATGGCTGTCTTCAGTATTGGCGTCTTTTATCATGCCAATAATATTATTGTTGCACTGCAAAGACTTAATATTGGCATTATCATTGAACCTTCCGGCAAAACCACCGACATAGGCCTTTGTTTTATTGGTGTCCTTGTATGCGGCTATCAGGTTTTCTTCTATCTTAATATCAGAACCCACCAGTCTTGTATTATTACTTGTGGATATATATCCATAGGCACCGCCTGAATATACTTCCTTACTGTCATCGGCAAATATGCCGATAATCTTGTTACTCTTTATATTAACATCACTAAGTTCAGAAGTATATGTTGAAGACCTTGCCATATTACCTGCAATTCCGCCTGTAAGACAGCCATACACTTTATTGTGTGAAGAATCCGATTTAGTGACCTTCATAAGTCCGTAAGCTTGTGACGCAATTCCGATAAATCCACCGGACGCATAGCTGTATCTGTTACCTACGGTATTCCCTGTACTGTGGATATTATATGCATAAATAAGACTTCTGCTGTCTCCGAAAAATCCTCCTGATGCCACATCAGTACTTGATGTCAGTACATCATAAGGCTCTATGGTGCTGCCTGATACTTCTGAGTTGCTTACCCTGATTACATTAGGATTAATACCAAAACCTAAGTATCCTCCTGCTTTACGGATAGACTTAATGTTTACACCGGTAACTGAACAATCATAGTATGCGAGAATAGCGTTAGTAGTATTCTTTGATACACCTACGAAACCGCCTGCGGAATAACCTGAGCTTATTATATCGGTTCCGTTTGAATTACCGACAACTTTACAGCTATCAAATGTATATCCATATTTCTTATCATTACTTCTGTTACCTGCCGAACCTATATATCCACCGACTGCAACAATATTGTATTTTGTAATCTCTGACGCCGCCGTGTCTTTTCCGTCTGCCGTATATCCTGCATCCGAAATAAGCTTTATATTGCCGTTACTGCTTCCGAGAGTACAGTTAGTGAAAAATGCATCATAGTCCGTACTTCCGACAAATCCTCCGACTGCCGTATACGAATATGTATTTCCGATATTTCCCGGTGTTACACTGCTAAGACCGCTTCCCACTCTTACATCTATATCTACATTGGTAAGTGTACAGTTATCAACGGTAAGCTTTCTTCCTGCATAGCCAAAGTATCCGCCAAAATTACCAAGGTAACGGCTTCTGTAATCAGCAAAAACCCCAGAGTTATTAGTCAATCTTTCCCTGTAACCTGAAATTTCCTGTCTGTCTATCTTACCGGACGCATTTAACATTCCAAGACTCTTCATATTTACATTACCGGCGGTAAAATCAGAACAGGTTATAAGGCTTTCTGTCTGTCCTATAAGACCACCGCTGTGGCCCTTAGCCTGTATGCTTATATTATTTAAATTTCCGCCTTTTATTGTAATCGTCTTGTCGGTAGCTATACCTCTTCCGATATAACCTCCGGCAGAAGGGTACAGTCTGGTTAAAAGTCTGGAACCGTTGGTGTATACAAATGTAGTTACATAAATACCTCTTGAGTTCAGGACGGTATCCGCAACATTACAATTTTCAAAGCTTACGTTCATACCCTCCTGGTATGAAGCAATATATCCTGCGGTATCTGCCGCTCCATAAGCATTAAGATTACTTACATTGCAATCTTTAAATCCGTATTTATCCGTTGTTGATGTTGTTTTTATAAGGCCTATAATACCGGAAGAATGTTCCTTGCTTCCTACATCAAGTCCTTCTACATTGACATTTTCAAAGTAATATGTGTTGCCTGCAAGATTCAGATTGGCAGTAACGGATATTCTTCCGATAAGACCGGCTGCTGTTTTTCCGTTAACGCTGTCTGTATCAGTCTTGGCATCCATATCGGATGCTCTCTCTGTAAAATCATCTGTGTTAATTACATTGCCCTTAATGGTAATATCTTTAACATAACAGGTATCTGTCTGTTTACTGATAATAATGTTGTTAATAAAACCTGTGTATGACGCAGGCCTTACATTGTTGGCAATTATATTTACCGTTACATTACTGTTGTTACCTGCGATGTTTCCTTTGAAGTTATTAACCTTGGTGTAATTTTGCGCACCAAAACCTCTGAAGGTATATTCGGCATCACTTAAATCATAATCTCCTGTTTTTAACTCAATGGTAAAAAGATTATTATTCATATCAATGTATGAAGATTTTACATTTTCATCAAGATAATTATCCTGTGAAGCCGTTATTCCCGTAAAAAGATTGTTAATATCCATATTAACAAAATCAAATACATACGGTTTAAAGAAGTTTCCGTCATTTGCCTGTGCACCGTTAAGGTTATCATTCTTTATAACATCAAGATAATCCGTGTCGGCTGACGTAACATTACCTATCTTGTCATAATTGCCGTTTCTGCATCTGCTGTCACCGTTATAACCTATTGCATACGTTGCAACGGTTTCTTTTCTGCCTTCGTATGTAAATGCACCGCCGTTAAGTGCAGCCTGCAAGATTATTAGTCCTGCTTCATCATAAACCTTTGCCGTAAAACCATTCTGGTCAAGTGTTCCGTCTATTTTAGTTCCTGCACTAATATATGAAGAATTAATCATATAGTAATTAGGAATACCTATTAAACCTGAAGAATTACTGTAAATTCCGGTTATATCTTTCATAACTTTAACTGTATTGTCGCTGTATCCGTCATAAAATACGTTACCGTCTTTTACATCACCTATAATTCCTCCGACATACAGAAAGCTTGTTCTGTTAATGTATGCATCATTGGTGCCGATAATTTTGTCATCGCCCTTGTCAAGTGCTTCAACAACGCTGAAGCTCTTTAATGAATTCTCCGTCATATTTCTAATAATGACAGTTCCGAGATTTACGCTTCCTACATAACCTCCGATTGTTGCATTCTTATTTACTGATTTCAATGTTCCTTTTACTGTTACATTATCAATAATATTGTCGCCGCCAAGTACATAGGCAATAACACCTGCACCTGATTCTTTAACCTTTATATATTCATTGGATGTGGCAACCCCATCCCTTGCAATCATATCGAAATATCCTGATGTAAGAACAGGTCTTGCGGTTACTACGGATAAACGTCCCGTAACAGCCTTCATCCCAATCTGAACATCTATATCTTTTATTACACAGCCTTTAGCATATTTAATAAGTCCGAAGCAGTCTAACTCTGCATTATTGGTGGTCTCATCAGGGAGTTTGATTACAGGACATTTACCACCAGCTCCCTTTTTTCCCACAAATACACCGACAAAAGGAAGTGATTCCGTACCAAATCCCGTAAAATCGGTAAAGTTACTGAAATCAATATCTGCGGTAATTTTATAGTATGCCTGATTCATCTCACTTCTGGTTGGAAAATCAGGGTTACCGTATACTTTTAAATCTCCGTGGTCTGTTCCGGTACAGAATACCGTATCATCCCCGGTCTTAACAACTTTCCAGTTTCTTATATATCCTGCATTATCTTTAAGATAGTAGTACAAACTCTGTAACTGCTTAGAGTTCTCAATAATATAAGGGTCCTCGTATGTACCGCAGCCTTTTTCGATATTACCCGGCTTTGGATTAACGGCTATCTCTCTTTCTGTATAATTGTATACATAAGGTTTGTAATTTGAGTAAGAAAATCCGTATATGTTATTTCCTTCTGTACTGCCTTTATAACTGAGAATAGGTGTTGATACAAGAGTGTCATAAAATTCTGTCTTGTCGCCAATCTCATAGCCCATTGTAATATAGCCTTTACTCTGGTCCATTGTCATTTCGCTGTTATTATCAAGTGTTGTACCGTCAAGGCCTTTTCCTTTAAGATAATCCGCCTGATAAAATGTATAAAGTCCTGAACAGGTATCTTCATAATACTGATATTCATATATGAATGAAGCATACTGAAGAACCTTATCTTCTTCTTTTGAATTCTTTAAGTCATCCAATGACTGTGGCAATGTCACGTTATCCGCAACATCTGCAATATCCATATTGGAAAAACTAATCTGAATCTCAATTATGGCACTGGTAGGATTAGCTGAACCAACCGTTCCTATAAGAGCCGCTGCTGCCTTACTGCATGAGGTTGCGGTATGCGTATTGCTATAATTAATCATTTTTACGGAATCAAAAGTTACCTTGGCACCTTCTGCAACACGATTAACCAAAAGTCCGCAGCCTGCCATGGTAGATTGTCCTGCTACCCACACATTATCAATGTCTATTTCTGATATTTTCGTATAACTTGAAGTAGAATATGTATATCCGTTCTTCTTGTCTTCCTTACCTGCACCTACACCATATATATTGCCACTTATCAGGGCACCTGAAGTTTTTCCCGCTGATGTCACGGTTCCTTCAAGTGTCATGTCACTTATGTTACATGCAGTTACGTTATAGAAAAGACCCGCATGCATCCTGTAATGCTGTCTTACTGAATTATTGGTAAGTCTTGCCGCATTTCCGTAGTTATCCTTTTCATCATTGCATATATCCTGCGCATAGAAAATAAATCTAGCGCTATCTGTACCTTTAAATGTCTTGCCGGACACTGTTGTAGGATAATAGCTGTATTCTCTTAAATCAAAAGTTCCGCTGAAACTATAATTTCTTCCTGTAAGATTTCCGTAGTTCTGGTTATCGACCGTAAAATAGCTCTTTACCCCGCCATAACTATAATTAAGAAGATGCCATATCATAAGCTCTTCTTCATTATTAATCACGTTATCGGCAAGGATACTTCTATTGCCTGCCTTTGTAACGGCATCTGCCATTATTTCAGGAATATTATAATAATATCTTGTCCAGTTATTATTTATCTTATCTGCTGATGTACCATTGTAAGTAGCCTGATTTTTATAGGTCTTATATGAATCCTTTGCAAGATATTTTCCGTCTGAGGAAGAAATTGATACAATACCACCGGTATTATCATTACTTATAGACCATCCCGATATCTCATCAAAATTATTTGTAGCCATTCCCGAGATAGTCGTTGTAGCCGTATCTATATGGTAATCCTTAACGGAAACATACGCATTATACGAAATACCTATAAGAAGTCCGTTGTATTTCGGACTAGAGATATTCATATTAAAGTTGCTGATATCTATGTTATCAAGAACCATTTTGCCGGTTACCTCTGTCACAAATCCGCCAAAGTAATTATATCCCGTTACATTACATCCATTTACGGTAATATTTGTAACCTCTGTGTCCACATCAGTCCATGCAAGTCCAAGAAGGCCTGCTGACCTTACAGTCGTACTGGCGGTTTTTATATTAAGATTACTAAGGTTAATATTCTTAACTTTAAGTATGGTTCTCACATTTAAGTTGCCTTTATTATCCCAAAGGTTGTAATTAAGATTATTAATAACACCTATGAAACCTGATGCACCTGATGCCTGCTCACCGTTTCTTTTATTCTCTACATTACCTGATATATCAATATTCTCGAAATTAAGCACAGGCTTATATCCGCTTGGACTGTCCACATACCCTATAACCTGACCTGTGATATTATCCCTGTCATAAAGGTATTTATTACCTGTTGCATAAAGGTCTTTTACATTAAGAACCGAATTGCCCACAGGCACATATCTTCCGAAAAGTCCTCCGATACATCCTTTATCCGACGCACTGCAGTACACGGTAGATGAATCAAGGGATACCGTCATATTATTGACGTTGATACTTCCTTTTGCAAATGTGGCAAAACCGCCGATATACGCAACATTATAGTAATACATTCCGTATACGGATGTCTGGTTAATCTGCTGTTGCATCTCAATATTGGCAATTTCCGTAACATTGGCTGCATTGTCACCAAGATATATGAAAAATCCCATATATGGCTGTCTGTGTAATTCTGTCTTCTGTCTGATAACCGATTTGTCAGCCGCTGTTCCTATAAATTTACCTGTAAAATATACACCGTCACTTGCATTATTGGTAAGGGTATCTCCTTTGCCTCTGTTTCTTTGCATACTGACAAAACCTGTAGATGTCAGGTCATATAAAGTATTCGTAAGATGATATTCTCCCTTTAACGCATCGGCATAAGAAATACCGTCAAAAGCTTCCGTTCCAAATTCACCTTCTGTATTAAATAATACGGAAAGTCTTAAAAGGTCGCCTGTGGTATTAATATTATAGGCACTTCCATCTTTTTCAACGGTTCCGTTTACAGGACTTGTGCTTTTAGATGTGAAAAGCAGTTCTGTATCATTATTATCATAGTAGTCATTATATAATACACCACCGTAATTACCCACTAAATCAACGTCCCTTATATATGACGAATTAGTGTTGTTGTATGGTGAAAAATCAGCATCTTTTTCCACAAATATAAGTGAATCGAGATTAACTCCGGCTACCTGACCTACATAAGTAAATCTTGTTACAATCCATTTCATGTCTGAGAAATCGATTGTTCCGTCAAGACTCATTGCAACATGGTGACCTATTTTACCTGCTATTGCACCGGCAGGGTTGGTATAACTTCCGCTGTTGCTTCCAAGTCTTAATGTTCCTGTAAAATCAATATCTTTGATATAGGCATACCTGTCAGAAGATGTATTTGCAATATATCCGATAATACCACCGTTTTCCATACATGACACATTGTAAAGGTTCTCCATGGAAATTGTATCAACGATGATATTTACATCTTTAACCCTGCCTGCAACACCACCTGTAGGACAGTAGTCACTCCATATCCACAATTTATTATTCTGTTCATCCGATGACATATAGATATTTCTGTAAGAGGAATCATGTCCAAAAACATAAGAACAATTGTTTATATTGATAAGACATTCTTTATCGGTACTGCCTTCAACACGTCCGACAAATCCGCCACATCCGGCAATATCAAGAGTTCTGTCACCTGCGGCAATTCTTGAGGTCACAAGTACACCTCTGATACTGCAGTCACTTATGTTAAGTGAAGATTCATTATCAAGCACAACATAACCTGTCACTCCTCCTGAAGGTCCTTTGTATGACTGGGCACGGGTATTGTATGCTGATACGTTATTTATAATATAATTATTGCCGTCATCAGCTTTATAACAGCCGATAAGTACACCTGTTCTGTTACTTTCGGTATACTGTGTACATATTTTGGCATTTCTTATTATGTAACCCCTGCTGTCATCCGCAAAACTTCCCAACATGGAATTTTCAACATAACCAAATCCACCTCCGGCAGCGTATCCATTCATAGCCATTTCTATTCTGATGTTCTGGATATAGAATATACTGTCAGAAGTAACCTCGCTGTTTACAAATACACCCGCAATGCCGCCGACACCGCTTTTTTCTTTATTTCCTGTATTGCCATATATATCTACATAATTTGATGCACCATGATTGCCATTTGAATCTATGCTTGAACTTTCGATTGTAACAGTATGTCCTGCAGTATCAATGATACATTCTTTACCATATCCTACGATTCCTCCGGAATTACCAAGGCTGTTGGAATATCCGAATCTAGGCATAATATCCGCATCTTTTATAAATCTGATAACCGGCTTATGTCCTTCAAGACTTTCCATTCGTCCAAAAAGGAAGCCATTATCACCGTTTGAATTTGTTCCTGCTATGCTTGTATTCTTAATGCTTATAACATCATTATCATATTCAAAAATTACATTTCCTTTTACTATACCTGCTATGCTTCCGGAACAATATCCTGATATGGTAAGCTTGGTACTTAATGCTGTATCCGTGCCGGTTACGCCAAGTGCAATACCGTTTCGGCTGGCACCGGTTTCTTTTGTCACACTGACATATAAACCGTCTGCTTCATTATTAATTATCTCGGAGAAAAGTCCGCCCGCACCACCGTCTGTTGTTTTGTTAATAACACTTCCGCTTACAAAAATATTCTCAAGCTTCAATGTTCCAGAACCTGTAAGAGTCTTTGCAAGTCCTGCCACACAGGTGCTTCCCGTACATCTTATATGAAGGTTTCGTACCGTTGCTTTCGCAGACAAATACCGGAATACAGGTGCTTTTACATTGTAACTGATACCATTTGTGCTGGAACATTTCAGTGTTCCGGCAAATGGATGTTCCTCTGAACCGATACCTGTAAATCCGGGAAGGCTGTCAAGTTCATAGACAGAAAAGTTCTTTACTCCCGGCGTATTATTATTGTTAATAGTAAACGTAAATCCATCCAGGTCATTTTCTTTACTTAATGCCTGAAGATTAAGCCAGTCCTGATATGTTTTTATATAAAACGTATCTTTACCCGTTGCTAGAAGTTCTGCATAAGTGGCAGGAAAAGAAGCATCACCAAGTATAGTTATTGCTGCTGTCGCAATAACTGTTCCGCTTGTATCAACAACCTCATTGGCTACAGGAAGCACGGTATAATCATCTTGTGTATCATCTACGACAATATCATCTATTGATTCCGTATTTTTGATTACACTTCCTGAAATTTCCATGTTAGAAAAAGTTTTAAATATTTTTCCGAAAAACTCAGGCGATGCGGTTATTATCATTATAACTGAAAGCATTACTGCCATTATTTTTACTATTTTTTTCTTCTTCATAACTTAATTACCTCCGGTCGCTATATACCCGTAACTAATTCCGTTGTTACAGAATTAAAAAAATCATCTAATGCATTAAAATTATCCGCACGGAATGCGGCTGTTTTATAAAAACTTATATTAACAACAGAATATGGTACCGCTTCAATGGTCATTGTTGTAATATTTCCATTGGTTACAACTCTGCCCTGTGCAGCTGCATCTATATACTTATTGTTATACTGGTCAATTTCATATATCTCATTATTCCATGATATGTTGTAGTAATATGTTGTCTTCGCTTCACCTGTAGCCTTAATTGTATATACAAATCCCGCTGAGTCATTTAATCTGGCTTTTGCGTCTGTTTCCCAGTCAAGGTTTTTCAGATCGTTTTCAATGGAAAATCCTGCAGTATAGCTGAATGCCCCCTTGGTAGGTCTCATTCTTATATTGGCTGCAAGCCGTGTTGCTTCTACAACATACGAAGGATATGTAGGAACCGCCCATACTGAAACCCTTCCGGAAATATATTTCTCAGCATCGATTTTAGACTTAGGGCTTATTGTAAGGTCATAGGAATTACCTTTGGCGCTTCCGCCCTCAAGATACTGGTCTTTAATAACAAAGGGAACATTATATTCCAATGTCTTTTCCATATTCGTGGTTCCATTGTTATATTTAATTGAATATGTGGCCTCAGTGTCATTATCTATAAGGCAGAAATATATATCGTAAGTTATATTAAGATTATTATCATTGTATAAAAGAATATTGTCATAATTATATATGTGGATTGGCAGTACGGCACTACCTGTTCCTGTCCATGAATTGGAAGCAACATAAGCCGGAAATGACTGTTTATCATCAATAGAATCAACTTTTGTCAGACAGTTACTTGAAAAATAGAGTCCTGATGCCGTCATAACGGATTTACGGCTCTCCTGTGCATAATATTTTGCATAGGTGACTGCCATTGCTGCCATTAGCAGAACAATTACTACAGCCGTACATACAGGTAATATGAACTTGTGTTTTTTTAAATCCACTTTTCTTTTCATACAATCAATTCCTTATTTTTCTGTTGGTCTTGGCTGTAAAGCCTTTACAATAACATATACAAGGTCTGTTTCCTTGGCATATGCGCTGAAATCCATTCCATCCTGCCACTTAACTTCTATCATGTAATAATCCATGGCGTAATTAACGTTTCCATTTTCGTCAACATCAGAAAAAAGATGGAGCTTACTATTGTCACCATCATATTCAAACAGTTCGTATTTACCGAGATTTACGATGCCGGTCTTGTTACTGCCGTACATTTCATTTTGTCTATCTTCGGAAACATTGGCAGAACTTAAAGGATTAATACTTTTTTTTGAAAAATTCTTAATTACTGTTCCTCTCTCGTCATATACCGGAATATCTCCGTCATCATCAGCAACAAGTTCATAGATATTGTAGTTTACAGGCAGATTTTCGGTGTATGCAAGTTCAAGCTGGTAATTAAAATCATTTTCTTTTGCTACTTCAAAAGGATTCTGTACGTCTTCATTATGATTGCTGACTGCAATTACCATTTTTTTTACTTCACCCGGATGAATATTACCGATTGAAACAGACAGACTCTTCTCGTCATCAGGATTAAGCAGATATAAGAAATACGGCATCATAACATCTGTTCTGCTGCTTTCTATTGTTCTGTCCCCTGATATCACATACCATGCTGCGGTAAACAACGCAGATGTAAGTGCTGTAAGAAGAGCACAAATTAATATTAACTTCACCTTAATCCGTTTCTTTTTATTCATCCGTTATCACCTGTATGTAATGCGTCTACATATATTTTAAACATTATATTGTTAACGCCAAGTCCGATTCTCGTATCGGCATAATCATAGAAATTTACCAGATCCTTTTCCTTATATGTATCGGCAAGGTCAGGTTTATATTTATTCCTTTCAAAATAATTCTCGGGAAGGAAATTTTTGCCCTCCTCAGGAATATCGGTATATTCATAAAACCATATCCAGTATATGGTTACCTTTTCTTCTGAATTATAGTTAAGCGGAATCACATACTGGTTATCTTTTTTAATAAGTCCGGAATATGTTCCGTTGTCATTCTTTGTGTAAAACTGGATATGTCCCTTTAAAAGATTTATAATTTCGGATTTTACTTCGTCATTATCTTTGATGGAATTCTGAAATTCCGGTATAATTTCCGTGTATATACCACATTTTTCTGCGATAGGACTTTTTGCGGTTATATACAAATCAAAATGCCCGTAAACACCGGGAGCCATTTTATTTGCTTCAAGGTCGTAAAATTCAGGCATATTGATACTGATATATGCATCATCTCCCTGCAGTTTAAGAACGTCTTCTCCGCCTGACTCCAATGCAACTTTCAGATAACCGGCAGTTGAAATCTGCAGGTTCAGATTTTCCGCTCTTGCGTCAGAAAGGCGTACAAACCATGCAATCGTAATCGAAATTACGGTTACAAGAATCAGGATACCTGTTTCAATTTTCAGTACTGTCTTTGGATTCTTCTGTCGTTTTTTCATCATCTTCACTATCCACAAATATTATTTTTATCATCTGCCAAATATATATCAGAAAAACAACCAATACAGGAAGCAGAACAACTAAAAAATACATTCTGCTTGTGGAAATTTTATTTATAAATTTTCCAAGTGCAAGTCCCATCGGAAGTTTTTTAACATATTTTCCTGCTATATTTTTTTCATGAACGACATACATATCTTCCGTTTCATTTGCATCACCTTTCGTAACAAAATAGATGCCGTTTTGGGATTCCTGTATATCATATATTCGGTGGGTTACATAAAGACCTTTTACCTGTGGGTCCTCTGATTTAAAAGTAATGATATCACCTTTTTTTAATTTGGAAACATCGGTATTTTTAATAATTATGATGGAATTTTCTTCTAACTCCGGTTCCATGCTTCCGGTTATTACTCTTAAAACTTCGTATCCGCCTATGCTTGGGTGAAAGCCTTTTGATATTGCTACAATTAATACACATAATCCTACAATTATGATTGTAAGTATTGTTTCAAATATAAATATAAGTCTTTTTTTCATGTCTGTTGTTTACGGCGTCTGCGGCCTTTCAGTGCTTTCTCCGCCTTACGTCTTTCCAATTTACGTCTTGTCTGGATTGCCAGCATTTCATTCTGGATAAGCTTTCTAAGGCTGCTGTCGGTCATTTCAGGCATTCCGTTAATTATCTCTTCAAGCATCTGTCTGATATCCTCGGTGCTCATCTCTTTTTTAACTTTTTCCCTGTCGATATTGAGAATATCCACATCTTCAAGGTAATTATGGAGCATCGCATAATTCCATACAAAAGAATCATATATATCCTTTTCAAAATGTTTTGAGATAACAGGGTCCTGTTTTACCAGATTAACCTGTACGCCGACCTGGGAATATGTATGCAGGAAATTCCATAACGAATAACATTTTTTATAATATCTGTTCTTGGCAATGGCATTGGTCTTGACGATAGGATGCCTTACTGCCGGGAATTTTCTCATTGTTGTAATAAACTCACTTCCGACAAGGGTATTGACTAACCTGTGTATATTGACTATTCTGGCAAAAATATCACTTTTATCGGCTTCATTTACCTTATTGGTCTGCTTGTCTCTTATCTTTACCTGTAATTTATATTCCACTGTTTCGGTATAATTATCAACAATGGAATCCATCTCAAGATATGCACCCAGTTCATCCTTACTAGCTTCAAATATTGCATCAAATCGTTTGTTCACAAAATACTGCAATTCTGCAACAAGTGTGCATATAAATCTGTTCTCATAAGTATTAAGGCTTTCCTCCTTATATACATTAAGAATTTTGTTAGGTACAACCTTGCCTGTCTTTGAATCATATTCATCAATATAATTACTGTGGGAGAGAAGGTGTCTTACGGATTCCGTAGAAATATTTCTCGCAATGGCAATATTAACAATTTCTCTCTCTTCTTCAATGAACTTTCTTGGATTAAGAATTACATACTGAATGGACGGAAGTGCATCCTCTATTTTCTCAACCCACTTTTCATCAACCTGCTTGATAAGTCTGGCAAAAGAAAAATTACAGTAGTTATTACCTGTTTCCAACAGATTGTAGAAATATTTATAAAATTTATCGTCAGCTATTCTGTCTCTGTCATCTGTCATTTTGGAATATGTATTTTTTATATCATCTGAGTATTCATCATATACCATTTAGATCACCTTTTTAGTTACCACTCATTTTCTTAAGTCTTAAAAGATATTCCTTACTTATCTTCATTCCGTCCTGACCAAATGTTTTATCAAGATAGAGAATAAGTCCGTCAATCTCATCCCTGATAAATCCAAGTCCGAGGGACTCAAATTTCCTGAGAATTTTCTTGGCAAACATAAAATCAACTCCACCAAGTTCTGTTCCGCCACAGGCTATATAACATGGCACGAATGCCTTTATCTGTCTTAAAATACGGTTACCGAATGTAAGTCTGAAATGCTTGATAAGGTAATCGTCAAGTTTTGAAAGCTCTGCTAACATTTCCTCTGAGACAGGATGTTCTCTCTTTGCCTCATCATAAAGGCTTTCAAGATATGAAAAGCTGACTCTCATTGATGGTGTATCAGGTGTTTCAAAAGGATCTGCCTTATCATCAAGGTCAATCGGAATCGCACGGTCATATACCTTATCTGCAACGGCAAATGTAGAATCATCGTTATTGATTGTTCCCACATAAAACACATTGGAAGGAATCCATACCTTACCGTCAATCATCTTATATGGGTCACCGTCTGCCGCATTACTTACTACAGGAATGTATCTTTCCTCTTCTCTCGGAAGTTCGAGGATTGAAAGCATTTCTGCAAAATAATATTCAACTCTGGCAATATTCATCTCATCGAGGATAACAAATCTTATATCGTCCTGATAGTGACCTTCGTACATTGTCTTTAAAAATTCTGTTTCTGTATATTTCTTGGTAAAGTCATTGTAGTATCCGAAAAGCTCCGTTCTGTCTCTCCATGATGGCTGTACCGCACAAATAAGACTTGGGTTGTCGATAAACTGACCAAGTGCGTATGGCAGAGATGTTTTACCTGTACCGGAAATACCCTGTAAAATAAGCATCTTAGCTGCTCCAAAGGATGCAAACACCTGCTTTATAAGTTCAAGCTCATAGTAAAGTCCAAGGTGACCTGCCGCATAGTTTCTGAAAAGGGTACAAAGTTCTTCAAGATTGTAATCTTTTCTGTAAGCGGGAGCTTCATAAGTGCTGGCAAGATAACACTGGTCCACAGCCGTAAGACGTGGGAAACGCCTTTCACCGTCGAAATGGAATACCTCGTATTTTCTCTTATCCTTAGCTGTTTCATCCTCTTCAGTAACAGCCTCCACGGTCTCAGTTGCAGCCGCAGCTTCATCAGCCTGTACACCGGAAGCATTTTCTTCCTGTGCATTCTTAGCTTCATCCTCTTCAAACTGGGCATCGAGCTTTGATTGTAAAAGTTCAGGATCTACTTCTATTCCAAGTTCTGAAATTCTCATTGCAAGAATCTTGTCCTTCTCGTAGTTGGCTTTCATAACTTCTCTTTTAAGCTCAACTACCTCGTCCTTAAGTTTTTCGTATTTAATGGCAGGTGCTTTAAATCTTAATATAACTTTTATAAGTCTTATGAGAAGATATACTAATAAAACAAATATTGCAATAACCACAATATGGGCAACAATTGCTGCTACCCATCCAAAAGGACTCAGATCCTTCATATATGTTTTAAATAAATCAATATAATATTTGATATTAAATATTCCTACAATGGCATCTTTAATTGAAAGTATTATATTCCATAACAGTCCGAATATATGACCCATCATATTATAGAAATAATAAAAAAAAGCGTTCATATCCCAGTCTCTCCTTAGTTAGTTTTTCTGTGGGATACGAACTTAAGCATCCCTTCTATCTTTTCTGCCTGAATCGCATTCATACAGTCTTTATCTGTACCCTCAAACCAAACCCTTACCGTAACTTTAACAGGCTCATTACCTTTTATTGTAAATAAAGAAGATGAATCGCCTTCATAATATACAGTTCCTGTTTCGCCGCCGAATTTTCCCGTTGAAAGCTGCTTATGCAAAGGAACGGAAGATGACAGACCCGGAAGTGTATTGTATGCATAATCAACTCCCTCTGTGCCTGTAAGGTGTTCATCTGAATGAGGCTCATATACTGCAATGGTATCTCCACATTCAAAACTCATTCTCAGACAATACTCAGGATGGCTGACTGATATTGTATCAATGGTTGTTCCGTCTGCACCATCAGCCTTGCCCAGTGTAATATCGTAATAATTGCTGTCGGCATTCTCAGCCAATGTCTCTTCTACCATCAGCCATAAATCAGTTTCATAGTAATAAGATGACTTTTCGTCTTCAGTAATAGGTTTTGAAGCATTAACATGGTTATTATCGGAATACACAGGCTTATTCATTGTCTTGCCGTCCTCAGTCGTGCATGGATAAAGAACCTTGTTAAGACTATCCGTAAGGTCCAGTGTGGATTTCTTTTGGGTAATATTATCTCTTGAACCGGCAATATATAATCTTCCGTCAGATACTACCTGCAATGCCAGTCTGTTTACGGTTGCTTTATTGGCTATCGTAAACCACGCATAAGTTGCTCCGGACAAAAGGACTATACACATAAGCGACATAATAAGTGCTGTCTTAAGTCTCCTTTTCTGTTTTTCATTCAGTTGCCTTATTTTTTCTCTTATACCTTTTTTCATATCACTTTTCTCCATTAGTAATTGAATGTCATTCCAAATTCTATTGTTCCGCCAATAATATCATCGGTACAATCAGGGTCATCTCCTTCGATCCAGATAACCACCGTATATTTATCTACTTCTTCATCTTTGATGCCTTCCCTGTATCCTGTGCATACAGCTGTCTTTGATATAAAAGGTCTGGCAGTAAGCTCATATCTGCCGTCCCCTGCCTCTTTAATGTATTCACCTGCATCCGCGGTATACTCCAGGAAAGGATATTCGGAATAAGAATATATCTTCTCAGGTGTTCCGTCGGAATTTTTCATGGCATAAAGATTCATTTCATTATTCTTATATACCATTATCCACGCCGCTTTTTCCGAACCTTTTGTGGATTTCTTAAGGTTAAGCTGATACTGGTAATCCCTTGTCTCACCCGTCTCATTCTTAAGGTAAAAAGTATATGCAAGATAATTAATTCCGTTATGGGAACCATCAATATCCATAACATCTGCCGAAATATCACTTATATCAATGTTGTATGCCGCCTCAACCACATCACCGTGAAGTGTAATCAGTTTCTCAGAGAAATCCGGTGTCTCTGAAATCACAAATCCGTCACTTGCCATTTTCTTGTCAAGACTTATAACGAACTCACCCGACTGTGTGTAAAATGCTGCCATAGCGTATGCAATACCCAATATAATAAGCAGTATCAGTAACGTCTGCAATGCACCCTTTACCCTGAAAATACTGTGTTTAACCGATACTCCCCCAAGATACCAGTGCTTAAATATATTAACGTGATCAAGCCTTACCCTCAGGGGTACCTTAGGCTTTTTAACTTTAACTTGTGTTGATTTATCTCTTTTTTTCATCTGATCATCCTTCTATATCTCAGGTAAAAAAGGTATTACTTCGGCAAAAGTTTTAGCAATGAAAGGATCAAACTGTCTGCCGCTTTCTGAGAGAATTATTTCTTTTGCTTTATTTCGGTCAGTTTGCCTGGTTTTATAAGGTTTCCAGCTGGTAATTCCGTCAAAAGTGTCTGCCACCGCACATATTCTTGCGAGAAATGGTATCTCTCCCGCCAGAAGTCCTTCAGGATAACCGCCACCGTCATATCTTTCGTGATGGCTTACCGCAATCTGAACAAAATATTTTTCAATTTCTCCTGTATATGGAAAATTATATATAGCCTTTATCGCATCTCTGGCATATATTGTATGATTCTTAATAATCTGGCGTTCTTCTTCCGTGAGAGCTTCAACCTTATTAAGAATTTTGGTAGGAATATAGGCTCTGCCAAGATCGTGATATCTGAAAAGTTCTTCACATACATAATCGAACTCAGGTATAACATTATTTCTTACGGTACCACTGTAGTTATCCAGAAGATAACTGTAGTAATACCTGCAGAACACACCTACTCTTTCCATGTGAAGACGGGTCTCCCTCGGTATTGTATTATACAATGTCTCAAGGGAAGGATAAATTCCAATTACAGAAGGTTTCATCAACTCTTTCTGATAAACAATCATAAAAATATCCTTTTTTTGTATTATTTTAACACTTTTTTTTAAATAATCAATTATAGATTTATCCTATTATAAGTCTCATCAAGGATATTACCTTTGATAATGTAAATATCTTTATCATCATCTTCAGGATAACATATATAGTCTCCTATATTTCCAAGCATATATGTCTCATAATCCCATTTTGTAAACACTTTTGCTGCTTTTGTAAGCTTTTTGGCATATATTCTGGAACTGTTATTGCTGAAACATTCTTTTGAATGCGGCATAAGTTCCTCTGAGGTATTGGTCAAAAGATTAATTACCGACGGAGAATACTCAAATTCCATGCAATATGGCTTGTCTCCCGCAGTGTATTTTCTTTCAAAAATCTCTTTTTCAATCGGATACGCGCCGCCTTCATGACCTATCATTATGTAAATTCTGTCATCTGCCACAACAAAAACATCGCCTTCGTAAGTTCTTACCTTACACTCTGTTCCTGTCTCAAACATATCCGTTGTTTTGACAAAGCCATACGTCAGATTTTTCTTTTCATATAGCTCAAAGTCTGAATGGTCCTTGATACCATCTTTTGCATTAATTACATCAAAACTGTCATAAAATTCGCTTACTTTATCAAAGAAATACGTGTCTATTCCTTCATCACCATATTTTTCCCTGAATTTCTTCTTACTGATATATCCGCCGGCTTTATCATTGTGTCCGCCACCATTTCCGATGTCTTTGGTAAGAAAAGCGGCAAAATCATTGGCTGCCACTTCTACGGCACAGCTTCTTATGGATAACTTATAGCCATCCTGGCAATCATTATATATAATACTTACATCAACGCTGTCAACCTGCAATACCATATCCCCGATAACCCCCAGTATATTAGGGTCACATGGTTTTGAATTAATTATGGTAAGCCTTTTATTTTCATCATAACTGTATCTTAACAAGGCAATTCCGGCCGTCTCTAATTCGCTGAGTGTAAAATTGGTATGGCATAATCTTTTAATAAGGCTCTTATTAATCTTGAGGAAGTCAATCATATCACGTTCGAGAGGATGTCTTATTTCCGCAAAACCATTACTGTCCATGAACATTCCGTAATAAAGTGCCGTTGCCATATCAGTATCGGAATTAATATCCACCCCTGATTTTCTCAGCATATCATAACAAATGGTACTGCAGCTTACAAGGTGGCTCCGTATCTCACTCATATCATCGGATAGTCTTCCTGTATTGTGATGATCTATCATGGCTATATTTTCAGCATCAAACTTCTGGACATTGCCCTCTCCATACTGGCAGTCCACCGTCAATAAAAGTTCAGGCACATAATCAAGCTCTGTTACATATTCTGCGGGAATATTCATGGAATCAAGCAATAAAACAATGTTGCTTTTGGTAATTTTCAAATTGCCTCCATATATGAGCCTGACATTTTTTCCAATGCTTTTAAAATATTTATACAAAGCAAAACCTGAACCCACCGCATCCGCGTCCGGGTTATTGTGCATCTGTATTACAATTTCATTGTATTTGTTAAGATTTGATAATTTCATTACTTCTCCTCCGTATATTTGTAAAGGGCTGCAATATCAACTGTTATTGCCGGTCTTATTCCAAAGCTTTCAACATTAACCGCCCTCGCTGCAAACATATCCTGTTCATAACCACTTGTTACAAAATAGCATTTATAAGGTGTTCCTTCCACAGGTTCTCTTAACCACCAGTAGTATTCATCCATATGTAACATATCTTTATATTCTTTGTAATAACTGCTTTCATTATTCTTAACAGCTGCATCGGTAGGTGAAGCATATATACTTATACCGGCTTTTTCAAAATCATCGATATCCGCTTTGGTAAGAAGGTATACCTTATCTTTAGAAACGATTTCTTCACCATTGGTTTTATAATATTCTTTTGTCTTATTTTCGACCTCTGTCAGAATATTTTTTTCCTCATCCGTAAACCCATATAAAAAACCGGGCTCTGTATTATAACCGTTCATTCTGTCTGCCATTGCCTTTGACACCGGAATTCCGTCTTTGTATTCTACAACCTTGCTGTCACTGTTAAGCCAGGTTCTTATATTAGAGGTGCTCCAGTCATTGTTGCCCTGCGTCTGCACCAGAAGTTCAAAATCATCAGCATTAGTAGCGGATGGCAGATAAGTCTCTCCATTGTACTCGTAGGAAGCCCCGCTTTCAGAAGCATCATATGCCTTAAATGTGAGAATTTTGTCCGCAACAAGGACTGCCGTACCATCAGTATTAATCCTCAAAACACTCCAGGCTATTTTTTCATCATTATATGTTCCAAGTTCAAATGTATCTCCGGTTTTGATACCGTAATCTACATCATTATTTATATTTGGGGACGGTGCATCATTATTCTTAGGGCGGCATATAAAAAATACCACTAATCCGACAATAATTATTCCTAGCACCATCCCGATAATTACAGGTGCTTTTTTTCTTTTTTTTATATCATTTTCCACAGGCTTAACGCTACCAGTATTACCGTCTGAAAATCCGCATACGCTTTCATATATTCTTTCATAATCCATGCTGTCTTTAGCATCCATCCACTGATGTGTCATGAGAAAATATTCCAATGATTTGGAAAGGGTTACATTCTCCATTTTATATACAATAACGGGAATATTTTTGCTTATCGCACGTTCTATTTCCCTTAAAACATGTGGAGAAGTATTGGATTTTTCTGAAAGCATCAAAATAACAACATAAGAATTATCTATGCCATCAAGCAGTTCCTCGGCATATTCATGTCCTGAGCGTATATCTCTTGGTGCTATGAAGCATTTTTTATTTCTTTTTTCAAGATAGCCGCACAAATCCTCCGCTTGCTTTGCATCTGATGACGAATGTGATATAAAAATGTGATTTCCCATAATGTCTCCTGAAATTAAATGTCTTTTACCTGTTCCTGTATTTCATTGCTTAAAGTCTGGATACTTTCAGACTGGGCTGAGATTTCCTCCGTAGTTGCCGCTATATTAGTAATACGGTTATTCATCTCATCAATTGATGACAAAAGGCTGACAATTGATTCTATGCTTGCCTTTATTTTTGGCACCGTATTTTCTGCCTGTACCCTGTTCTGCTCAATAAGTTTCTTGGTAGTATCTGCAAGTTCCCTTATACTGCCGGCAACAACAGCAAATCCTTTTCCTGCCTCTCCGGCTCCTGCTGCTTCAATAGATGCATTCAGACTTAACAGATTAGTCTGGTTAGCAATATCGTTTATCTCTTTATTGCTTTCATTATATGCCTTGATAAAATCAGAGAATATGGTAAGCCGGTTTCTGATTGCATTACATTCATCAGATATATCTGTTACAACCTGGGTAATGCTTGTGGCATCCTGTGCCGTAAGTTCATTTGCTTCTGCAAGTTCAGACACACCCGAACTAAGATGTCCGAATTTTTCAATTATATCTTTAAGTTTCTCATTATGCAGTCTCTGTTCTTCAAGATTATTTTTATGTAACTCTTCAACTTCAAGCTTTTCAATTTCAGCAACTTTCTTATTATAATAAATGCAATTTTCTTTTTTGTTAACGCCGTTATATATTGCATAAGCCATAGCTTCACAAGAATCATATCCGCAGCAGCCACAGTCAATTTTTCTTTCTTCATCAGTCTGTTTATGCATGGATGCGTATATATTTTCTAATTCTTTTGGCGAAGGCTTAGTAGCTTCAATTGATTTGTCTGTGTATTTTCTGCTAAAATCCTCAGGATTAAGTTTTGAAAACTGTCTGTCAAAAGCATCCCATCTTTCTTTATATGTCAGGCTGCTGTTCCATGGATTGATATTTCTTTTTCCCAACATCTTTTTCTTAACCGGTTCATTTGAGACAACATCTTTCATTTTATTGATTGCAATTTCAATATCAAGTTCACTTATGCTTTCATCGGTTCCGGTTCCTCTGACACAGCCTTTCTGACAATTCAATATGTCTACCATAAAAGCATTTTCTGCTGATTCCTTATTATATTCCTTTAAAAACTTATATGCTTCCTGCTCTCCCTCTACCTGAATAACCGGAACATTTCCAAGGAAAAATTCAACATTTTCCTTGAGTCCTCCCGGATGTGGATATCTGATTCCAAGCCCATACTTAACTATCTCATCATATTCTTCACAATCTTCATACCTGCCTTTAATTGCTTCGAGCAATTTTTTGAAAGTAACATTATATTTTATAAGTCCATGTGTATTATTATCGTTAATTTCATCTTTTTTGGCCATACAAGGACTCAGAAATACAAGTTCTTCTTTTATATTCATATATTTCTTAAGATATATTGCCTCACACATCATCGGACTTTGAACCGGCATAAGCAGATTGATAAGTTCCGGCTTATAATGTTCAATATAATTTACGATAGCAGGACATGGTTGTGAAATAAGTCCCTTTCTTCCTGTTTTATTAATATATCTTATATATGCCCATGTGGTTATGTCTGCGCCGAATGCCACAGGGTAAATTTCCACTACTCCTTTTTTCTTAAGGTATCCAAAAATTCTCTTATATTCTTTAGGATAATTTGCAATAAATGCCGGTGCAACGATAACTGAATATTTTTTCCCTTTTTCAATATCTGAAAGGAACATTTCTGTATCATCCTCATAATCCCTCGCCCCATGTCTGCAATTATCAAAACAACCTCCACATGAAATACATGCATCTGCGTTAACCTCAATACGTTCCCCTTCTGCTACATTTGCCAGTGCAGCAGGGCAGCTTCTTATACATTTATTACATCCAATACATTCACTATTAGTAAAAACCATAATACATTATCTCCTTATCATCAAAGCCATAAAAAACAAGTCTTACCATAATAAAATTATTTATTATGGTAAGACCCACAAAACCTGTAAACAGGTCTTTCTTATAATTTAAATTAGAATTTACCAGCCTGTGCTGCTTCTTCGATAGAAACGGCAACTGCAACTGTCATACCAACCATTGGGTTGTTACCGGCACCGATAAGACCCATCATTTCTACATGGGCAGGAACTGATGATGAACCTGCGAACTGTGCATCTGAATGCATACGTCCGAGTGTATCTGTCATACCGTATGAAGCAGGACCTGCTGCCATATTATCAGGATGAAGTGTTCTACCTGTACCACCGCCTGAAGCTACTGAGAAGTATTTCTTACCAGCTTCAAGTCTTTCCTTCTTGTAAGTACCCGCAACAGGATGCTGGAATCTTGTAGGGTTAGTTGAGTTACCTGTGATAGATACGTCAACATTCTCTTTCCACATGATTGCAACACCTTCAGGAACTGAGTTAGCACCGTAGCAGTTTACTTTAGAACGAAGTCCGTCTGAATATGCGATTCTTTCTACTTCTTTAACTGTATTTGTGTATGGATCGTACTCTGTCTCTACAAATGTAAATCCGTTAATTCTTGAAATAATCTTAGCTGCGTCTTTACCAAGTCCGTTAAGGATAACTCTTAAAGGTTTCTGACGTACTTTGTTAGCCTTTTCAGCAATACCGATAGCACCTTCAGCGGCTGCGAATGACTCATGACCTGCTAAGAATGCGAAACATTCTGTCTCTTCTTCAAGTAACATCTTACCAAGGTTACCATGTCCAAGACCTACTTTACGTGTATCTGCAACTGAACCAGGAATACAGAATGACTGAAGTCCTTCTCCGATTGCTGCTGCTGCGTCAGCGGCTTTTCTGCAGCCTTTCTTAATTGCGATTGCTGCACCTACGATGTAAGCCCAACATGCATTTTCAAAACAAATTGGCTGAATCTTCTTGATCTGGTTATACACATCAAGTCCAGCATCCTTTGTAATCTTCTCTGCTTCTTCAATAGAAGAAATTCCATAGCTGTTTAAAGCTGCGTTAATCTGGTTAATTCTTCTTTCATATGATTCAAATAATGCCATCTGTCGTTACCTCCTATTCCTGTCTTGGGTCAATGATCTTAACTGCATCATCAACACGGCCATACTGACCCTTTGCTTTTTCCCAAGCTACGTTTGGTTCATCACCCTTCTTAACGAAATCTGTGAACTTACCAAGTGAAACGAACTGATAACCGATGATCTCATCATTAGCATCAAGAGCAATTCCAGTTACATAACCTTCTGCCATTTCAAGGTAACGAGGACCTTTCTCAAGTGTTCCGTACATTGTACCAACCTGTGAACGAAGTCCCTTTCCTAAGTCTTCAAGACCTGCACCGATTGCAAGACCGTCTTCTGAGAATGCTGACTGTGTTCTTCCGTAGATAATCTGAAGAGCAAGTTCTCTCATTGCTGTATTAATTGCGTCACATACCAAGTCAGTGTTCATTGCTTCAAGAACAGTAAGACCCGGAAGAATCTCTGCTGCCATAGCTGCTGAATGTGTCATACCTGAACATCCGATTGTCTCAACTAAAGCTTCCTGGATAACTCCGTTCTTTACGTTAAGAGAAAGCTTGCAGGCTCCCTGCTGTGGTGCACACCAGCCAATACCATGTGTAAAGCCTGAAATGTCTTTGATTTCCTTGTACTGAACCCAGTTACCTTCTGTAGGACAAGGTGCAGCGCCATGATGAACGCCCTGTGCTACTGGGCACATATTCTTGATTTCCTGTGTGTAAATCATTATGTAACTCCTTTCGAATTGTAAAAAATCACTTTGCGGAGCACTTTAGTATCTGCCATAATACAGCTCCACAATTAGTCTTATAATCTCATATTCAGACAAAAATTTCAAGTGTTATATTGTATATAATTTTATTCAGTTACTTCGATTTTACGAATTGCCTTTGTACGGATTTCTTCACAAATATCGTTAATAAACTGTTCGAGTGGCTTCTGTCCTTCGTCTCCTAAAAATCTGCTTCTAACGGAAACTGCTCCTGTTTCCTGCTCTTTTTCTCCAACTACAAGAATATATGGAACTCTTGCAAGTCTTGCATCACGAATCTTATAACCAAGCTTTTCAGCTCTGTGATCTGCCTCTACATATATCTTGTGTTCACGAATCTTTGCAGCAACAGAATCTGCATAATCTGCATACTTATCAGATATAGGAAGCACTCTTACCTGTTCAGGGCAAAGCCATGTTGGGAACATTCCGGCATATTTTTCAATAAGCCATGCAAGTGTTCTTTCATAGCATCCCATACTTGTCCTGTGAATGATGTAAGGTCTTACTTTATCGCCCTTTTCATCTATATAATACATATCAAATTGTTCGGCAAGGAGAGCATCCCACTGAATTGTTATCATTGTGTCTTCTTTGCCGTATACATTCTTGGCATTAATATCCACCTTAGGACCATAGAACGCAGCTTCACCGATATCTTCAACAAACGGAATTTCAAGTTCATTAAGAACATTCCTGATATGCTGTTCTGTATCTTCCCATACTTCAGGCTTGCCAATGTACTTATTGCCAGGGTTCGCAGGGTCCCATCTTGAAAGGTGGTATGTTACATCTTCCTCAACTCCAAGTGTTCTTAAACAATACTGTGCAAGTGCGATACAATCCTTAAATTCCTTAACCATCTGGTCAGGTCTTACAATAAGATGTCCTTCTGAAATAGTGAACTGACGTACTCTTGTAAGTCCGTGCATCTCACCTGAATCTTCATTTCTGAAAAGTGTGGATGTCTCACCATATCTTAAAGGAAGATCTCTGTAGCTCTTCTGGCTTGCCTTATATACATAATACTGGAATGGGCATGTCATAGGTCTTAAAGCAAAAACTTCTTTGTCTTTTTCCTCATCACCCAGTACAAACATTCCGTCTTTGTAATGATCCCAATGTCCTGATATTTTGTATAAATCACTCTTTGCCATAAGAGGTGTCTTAGTTCTTACATATCCTCTTGAGTCCTCTTCATCTTCAATCCATCTTTGAAGTGTACGGATAATTCTTTCACCCTTAGGCATTATAAGAGGAAGTCCCTGACCGATAACATCTACTGTTGTAAAAAGTTCCATCTCACGTCCCAGCTTATTGTGGTCACGTCTCTTAATATCTTCAAGGTGCTCAAGATATGCTTTAAGGTCATCATTTTTAGTAAACGAAATACCATAAATTCTTGTAAGTACCTTATTGTTGCTGTTGCCTCTCCAATATGCTGCAGATGAAGCTGTCAGTTTCACTGCTTTAATTGCTTTGGTGCTCATAAGATGTGGTCCCGCACAAAGGTCAACAAAGTCGCCCTGACGGTAGAATGATATTACGGCATCTTCCGGAAGATCATTAATAAGTTCAACCTTATATGGTTCTCCTCTGTCTTCCATGAACTTAATTGCTTCTTCTCTTGGGAGTTCAAATCTTTCAAGTGATGCTCCTTCTTTTATAATCTTCTTCATCTCTGCTTCAAGGTTATCAAGGGCTGCTCTGTCAAATGCAGGGCAGTCAAAGTCATAATAAAAGCCTTCGTCAATGGATGGTCCGATTGTAAGCTTTGCATCAGGGTAAAGTCTCTTAACAGCCTCTGCAAGTACATGGGAGGTTGTATGCCAGTATGCCTTTTTACCTGCTTCATCATTAAATGTCAGAATATTAAGGTTGCAGTCTTCTGAAACAACTGTTCTTAAATCAACGACTTTACCGTCAATTTCTCCTGCACAGGCGTTTCTCGCAAGTCCTTCACTGATATCTTTCGCAATATCAATTACCGACATTGCTTCACTGTACTCTTTCTTAGAGCCATCTTTTAATGTTACTATCATTTCTATGCCTCTTCTTTCTCTTCTTCATCACCAAAATCATATGAAAAACACTGATTGTATTTCTTTACAGTATTTTTGCTGGTGGTTGTTTTTCCAATAAAAAATCCGATTATTATTCCGACAAAAGTACATACTGCGGCTGCAATGATTAACTCTTTGTTGGTTCTTGTCTGTTCTGCTTCGATAATCTCTGCTACTTTTTTGGTTCCTTCTTTGATTTTGCTCATAAAAATTGCCTCCTTAGATACTAATATGTATAATGTGCTTTTTGTGCCTGTGTTATAAAAAAAACCCCTTGCTAAATGCAAGGGGCAATAATTATCGCGGTTCCACCCAAGGTTCGCCTTAACACAGGCATCTCTTATGATTATAACGGAATCACCGGGCAGGATTGGTGCCACTCCGAGGTAGTCTTCACATAACATCCGTAAAGCCTCACACCACCCGGCTTCTCTCTGACACTTCATATTATGCTACTCGTCTCATCAACGTTTTATCTATATGCGTTAATTATAATCATATAAAAAAAATTAGTCAATAAATTTTTCTAAAATCTCACCGGCTTTTGCAAGAAGTTCTTCCCTTGCCACAGGTTTGACAAGATACCCTGCCGGTTTCTTGTCCATACACTCTTTAATAAGGTGTTTGTTCGTAACTCCCGTAAGGAATATCACGGGTATTTTATCGCATCCATCCATACCTTTTATTATATCAAAAGTTGTCGGTCCGTCTAATCCCGGCATCTTATAATCAAGAATAATCAGGTCAGGTTTATGATTTTTCAAAAATTCAATTGCTATGCTCCCGCCTTTTGCGGAACATACCTTATAAACCGGTGCCAGATACATATTTAAAAGCTTTAACATCCTGCTGTCATCATCAACTACTAATATTGTCTTCATAATTTGCATATCCTACCTAGTTCCACTTCAATAGTCAAAAAAAAACGAATTTTCCATATAGACAATACCACATATTGTCTGAAAATGGAATATCCGTATTTAATTCAAAATGCAATCCTGTTCTTCTGTTTACTGTTAAGCCTCGATATTCTGCCTTTAATTGTATCTTTCACAATTTATCACGCTAATATTGTAGTGAATACTTTCACAATATTCAATTACCAAAAATTACATATACTTAAATACATGGAATACCATTGTTTTATTACGTTTAGTAGGAGATGAAGTATGTTAAGTTACAAACCACTTTTTGACTTTATAAATAAAAATCATATTTCAACATACTACCTTTTACAACATGGTATAGATAATCGTACTCTCCACAACTTAAAGCATAACCAGAATATTACAATGCTGACCGCAGAAAAAATATGCAATATTCTTAATTGTACTATTTCTGACATCGTTGTATTCATTGAGGAATAATCGTTACTCTCCCCCCGTCACTATTGAAATTCCCCTTTCTTATATGTTATAATCCGAAGTATTCGGGAATTGCAGAGATTGTGCAGCAATGGAGCAATTCAGTCATATCTATGAAAACGAGGAAATTACATTGGCTAATTTAAATGAAGAAATTAAAAGGCGACGTACATTCGCTATAATATCCCATCCGGATGCAGGTAAAACCACATTAACCGAAAAGTTTCTTTTATATGGCGGTGCCATTAATCTTGCAGGTTCCGTTAAAGGGAAAAAAACAGCAAAGCATGCTGTTTCGGATTGGATGGAAATTGAAAAGGAACGTGGTATTTCCGTTACCTCTTCAGTATTACAGTTTAACTATGATAATTATTGTATTAACATACTTGATACGCCGGGTCATGAAGACTTCTCAGAGGATACCTACCGTACACTCATGGCTGCCGATTCGGCGGTAATGGTTATAGATGGTTCCAAAGGTGTTGAAAAGCAGACAATCAAACTTTTCAAGGTCTGTGTAATGCGTCATATCCCTATTTTTACCTTTATTAATAAAATGGACAGGGATGCCAACGACCCTTTTGAACTCTGTGATGAGATAGAAAGTATTCTCGGCATCAAAACATGTCCTATTAACTGGCCTATCGGTTCAGGTAAAGAATTTAAAGGTGTATATGACAGAAACACTAAAATAGTGTCTACATTTACAGCCGCAATGAACGGACAAAAGGAAGTTGCCGAGCGTGACCTCCACATTGATTCCGATGAGCTTATTGGGGAAATCGGTACCCGTTTCAAGGATAAATTAATAGAAGATGTTGAGCTTTTAGATGGTGCAAGTGCTGAATTTAATATGGATGAAGTCAATGCCGGTACACTTACTCCCGTATTTTTCGGTTCTGCCTTAACTAACTTCGGTGTTGAGACTTTCTTAAAGCATTTCCTTAAGATGACCTCATCTCCTTTGCCTCGTAATTCCAACGAAGGGATTATTGATCCATTTACTGAAGATTTTTCAGCATTTGTATTTAAAATACAGGCAAATATGAACAAAGCCCACCGTGACAGAATTGCATTTATGAGAATCTGCTCCGGAAAATTTGAATCCGGAATGGAAGTTAATCATGTGCAGGGTGGACGTAAGGTTAAGCTTTCCCAGCCACAACAGTTAATGGCTGATGAGCGTAAGATAATAGAAGAAGCTTATGCGGGCGACATTATCGGTGTATTTGACCCAGGTATTTTCTCAATCGGTGATACCTTAGAGCTTTCCAATAAAAAATTTGCTTTTGAAGGTATTCCGACTTTCGCTCCTGAGCATTTTGCCAGAGTCCGTCAGATTGATACCATGAAGCGTAAACAGTTTATCAAGGGAATTAACCAGATTGCACAGGAAGGTGCTATCCAGATTTTTCAGGAATATAACACTGGCATGGAAGAAATTATTGTCGGTGTAGTAGGTGTTCTCCAGTTTGATGTTCTAAAATATCGTCTGGAATCGGAATACAATGTTGAAATAAGGCTTGAAACTCTGCCTTATGAATATATCAGATGGATTGGAAATCCTACAGAAATTGATCTTGACAGGATTGTCGGAACTTCTGATATGAAGAAGATAAAAGACCTTAAAGACCGTCCTCTCCTCTTATTTGTAAATGAATGGAGTATCGGAATGGTGCTTGACAGAAATAAAGGTCTTATCCTTAACGATTTTGCAAAATAAAAATTGAGTAGATAAGGTGTTATTCACCATTTGGGTAGAGATTTCTAGGCCACGAGCGGCACTGGTGAGCCGGTGGATTGGCGGGCTGGTATGCCGGCGGACCGGCGGGCACCTGGGAATCTCTACCTTTTTGACTGGTTTCCGCTGTTTTGGTAGAGATTTTGTTCCATACCCCATTTATGAGAATACTATATGAAGTCAGCCTTATTGCCATTCCTGTTTTTATATAAACAAAAATACCTACCGAGGAATTTATCCTACGATAGGTATTATCTAAAGATTATCTCTCTTTATGTTCCTTCAAAACCACATACTAAAAACTTTTCTGAAATATCTTAACATTTTCAACAACCTCTATAAGCCGTCTTGGTCAAGCCCTCGACCTATTAGTATCAGTCAGCTACATGCATTACTGCACTTCCACCTCTGACCTATCTACCTCGTAGTCTTCAAGGGGTCTTACTGCATATGCAGGGATATCTCATCTTGAGGGGGGCTTCACGCTTAGATGCCTTCAGCGTTTATCCCTTCCAGACTTGGCTACTCTGCCATGCCGTTGGTCGACAACAGATACACCAGTGGTCCGTCCATCCCGGTCCTCTCGTACTAAGGACAGCTCCTCTCAAATATCCTCCGCCCGCGCCGGATAGGGACCGAACTGTCTCACGACGTTCTGAACCCAGCTCGCGTACCGC